>Ga0272443_10000915_pt1 | contig 48367 bp, 41 predicted proteins | sample SSMAcet12_FD_193581 | JGI IMG/M metagenome (GOLD analysis project Ga0272443, IMG submission 193581) | Marine sediment archaeal communities from Little Sippewissett salt marsh, Falmouth, MA, United States - SSM-Acet-12 | ecosystem: Environmental > Aquatic > Marine > Wetlands > Sediment ...
CTCTGACCGAGAGGGTGCAAACTTTGAACGCCGCGTGTTCGACTCTGTCGGTTCAAGGCTCGCTTTCATTATCGGTTGTATCCAAGACCGTAAAAACCCCTTCAAAAATGGAGCTTCTCGCCAAAAGCAAAAGGCCCCTGATTGAACTCAGGAGCCTCATATACAGTCATTCCGCAGCTGTTGAACCCATTGATGTCGATCTTCATTTGACCCGCCACGCAAACGTCGTTGAGGTTGGAAAAGCGACTCTCAATCTAAAGGATGTGTCGCCCGGAGCTCATACCTTAAGTCCTTGATGAAGAATCAAAGGAGGAATGCAAACCCATTAAAAGGGACTCGTCAAACACTCTTTTTTAGAGTCGTTTGTATATCCACTCCGGGATGTAAAATTTGCGCTTGTTGAGCACCACGCCGAGGAGTTTGCCGCCGGCCTCTTCGAGTTCTTGCTTGGCCCTGACAGCCACCTGCTTGCGGGTCTTGCCGGCTTCGAGTACCAGCACCACCCCATCCACCTTGTTGCAGATCACCCGGACATCGGAAGAACCTGGGACAGACGGGCCGTCCAGGATGACATAGTCATATTTTTCACGCTCGGCTATTAGAAAATCGAAGAACCGTTTCGACTCGAAAAGGGTTACTGGGTCGGTGAGCCGCGAGCCGGCCGTGACCACGCTTAAATTTCCCGGGTCGACCTTTTTTATGCAGAGCGCCGATTCGTTTCCATTGGTCAGAAGATCTGACAGGCCGTGTTCCGTTTCGACATTGAAAGCCCTATGAAGGCTGGGTGTCCTCATGTTGGCCTCTATCAGCAGGACCTCGAGTCGGCAGTTGCAGGCCAAAGTAGTGGCAAAGTTGATCGACGTAGTCGATGACCCGTCGCCGTGAGTGGTTCCCGAGAAAAGGATTGTCTTGATCAAATGGCCGGGATGGCGAGCCAGGATGTTGGTTTTTAACACTTCATAACAATTCTTCGCTGCGTGGCCGCGTTCTCGGCGGCGGCGGGCGGACCCTATGGATAACTCCAGTGTTTTGTCACCGTATTCTTTTTCTGCTCTTTCCAGTGCCTCAAACGTTTTTCCCATGGCTTTACCCGTTAATAGAAGTTTTTACCCGGCCGTTTCTGCGGCTGCTAAAATACGCCGGATTCCGGCACCTTATCTTTTCGGTACCAGTAGCAAACTTGGTATGGTGATGGTTTGATCGGGGTATACGAGATCTGGGTTCTTGATATCTGGATTGACCTTAAGGATCTCTTGCTCGATGATCTTATCGTACATTCCGAAGTTGCGGATGATGATCTTCGACAGGTTCTCCCCGTCTCTGACGACAAGGGTGGTCTCATACGGCGAAGGACCTGCCTCGGTCGGCTCCTGGGCCTCAACGGCCGGAGGCGTTTTTTCGGTCGGCTTCGGAATTTTCTCTTCCCCGTCAGGCGGGGGGAGGGCTTCGAGTTGAATGGGTTCCGGTGGAGGTTGCGGAGTTATGTTGGCACTTGTTTCGCGATAGGTTTCAAGAACGGCGCCCGGGTGCACTGCCTCACTTGCCGTCGATTCCGGCCGAGGTGGTGCAACCGGGGATTCCACAAGCTTTTTCCCAACCTCGGTGGTGGCAGCAGGAAAATTGCCTGGCAGAGCCGGAGCGCTATTTTCATTCCAGTGAAAATGCCGTGTTACCAGGCCGACGCCTGTAAGGAGCGTCAGGAGTAAGACGAAAAGCAAGATCGGTGTCGAAGCCGGTGTGATTTTTGCGCGTTCGACAAAAAAGTTGCAGTAAAGGTCACCGATCACTTCCCGCAACTGTATCGACCAGGAGGGACGTTGCAGTGCTTGGGATTCGGAAGTAATCGTCGCTGCGGGCGGCGCTTTGACACCAGGCTGCGGTTCCGGGTTCGATGTCGAAGCCGGTGTGATTTTTGCGCGTTCGACAAAAAAGTTGCGGGAAAGGTCACCGATCACTTCCCGCACTGTATTTAGCCCTATCTTGCGCTCATCCAGCGCGTATCCGGTGAGAAGGGCATTGTCGCAAACAGTGTTGATCTTGCGCGGGATCCCTTCGGAATATTCCCAGATCAGCCGTTGGGCCTCATCGGTAAAGAGTGCCGCGCCGCTGTAATGGGCGACTTTCAGGCGATGGCGGATGTACGCGTAGGTCTCGGTCTCGTCGAACGGCAGTAAGTAGCGCTTGACGTTGATGCGTTGAGAGACCTGCCTCAATTCGGGCCGATTCAGCTTCTCCTCCAGCTCGGGCTGCCCGGAGAGGATGATCTGAAGCAGTTTGTGCTTGCGTGTCTCCAGATTGGTGAGCAGCCTCAAGTTTTCCATGCAGTGGCCGTCCAGATTTTGGGCTTCATCCACCATGATCAACACATTGCCGCCGTTGCGGAGCTGCTGGATGGCCAGCGCGTTGAGGCGCTGTAGGGCTTCCACCTTACCTAAACGTTCGGTTTCGCCGGTAAGCTCCAAGTCGACGAGGACCATGTGCAGCATGTCGTCGAAGGTCATGTCGGTGTTGAAAATATTGGCGACTTTGACGTCTTTTGTCAGACGGTCCAGCAACGACCAGAGCAAGGTGGTCTTTCCGGTGCCGACTTCACCCACCACGACGATGAAGCCCCTGCGCTGCTTGATACCGTAGACAAGCGAAGCCAGCACCTCGCAATGCTCTTGGCCTTGGTAGAGAAACTTAGGGTCCGGCGTGATCTCGAAGGGCCGTTCAGAAAATCCGTAGAAGTCGGTGTACATATATAACCGTTACCGAATAAAGTCGTTGTCGATTTTATGAAATCCCGCAATTTAACGGGCTATAGGTTTGTTGAGGTGACCTCTGTTTGGCCAATCAAACCAATAGGAAAAATGAAGCCTTATTTTTATCTTAACCCTTAAACTCCGGGATGGAGGCCAGGACAGGGAGCTTTAGGGCTTTCTCGACTTGCTTGGGCCGCTCTAATCTATCGTCCAAGTACTCCATGAAAAAAGCCAGGCCCAGTCCGCCGAATGCGCTCAGCAAAAGGCCCAGCATCAAGTTGAGCAGCTTCTTGGGGCTGACCGGTTTGAGCGGGGCGTGGGCCGCTTCGAGCAGACTCACGTTGGCAATCTTCTCCGAATCCATGGCGTTCGGGCTGCGCAACTCTTCGTCCTTGGTTAGGTGGAGCCGGTAGTTCCTGCGGTCGACCTCGACTTCCTGCTCAAGCTGGTTGAGCTCCACCTCGACACGGCTAAGCTTGCCGAGCTGATCCTGGTAGGCGACCAACTGCTCGTTCAGGGCCTTTTGCTTGGCCACGAGCGCCTTGAGCTCGGCCTCGTTATTGAAGAGCTCGCCCTCTATGCGCTGATAGGACGTGTTCACGCCGGGGCTGCTTTTCCCGTAGCGCTTCTTTTCCTGGGTGTCGAGCTTTTTACGGACCATCGCGATGTCGTCCTTGACGTTTTGAACCAAGCGGCTCCGCTCGGTGTACTTGTTGAGCAGCTCCTTTTCCTTCAGCTCGAGCTCCACCAACCGTGCCTGAAGCGAGCTGATCAAATAAGGGTTGTGGTCGACCTCCTCACCCTGTGGGATCGTCCGGGGCACCTTGCCGAGTTGCGCCCGCAGCTGCTCAAGGAGACGCTGATAGGACGTGTTAATGCCGGAACTGCTTTTCCCGTAGCGCTTCTTTTCCTGGGTGTCGAGCTTTTTACGGACAATAGCTATGTCGTTCTTGACGTTTTGAACCAGGCGGCTCTGCTCGGTGTACTTGTTGAGCAGCTCCTTTTCCTTCAGCTCGAGCTCCACCAGCCGTGCCTGAAGCGAGCTGATCAAATAAGGGTTGTGGTCGACCTTCTCACCCTGTGGTATCGTCCTGGGCACCTTGCCGAGCTGTGCCCGCAGATGCTCCAGGCGGTTTTGCGTCTCGACAATCTGACTCTCGGTCTGGTTAAGGTCCGTGCGAAGCTCCAAGTCTTTTTTGAGGAGAAGGCTCCGCTGCTCTTGAAGAGAGCTCAGGTCATGTTGCGCCTTGAAGTCTTTCAGGCGATCCTCTGCCCGGATCAGCTTGTCCTTCAGGACACGCGACTGTTTCTCGAAAAAATTGTAGTCCTCCGGGTTTCTGTAAACCTTGAGGTGCCGGTCCAAATAACGGCTGGCCAGAGCGTTAACCGCCGCGGCCGTGACCCTGGGGTCCTTGTTTTTATAACTGATCCGGATCACGTTCGATTTCTTGACGGTCTCCACCGTGAGATCTTTCTCGAATTTCAGCACGGCCGCTTGCACCGGGGAAAGCCGGGCACCGGCCCCTGGTATCAGTCTCGAGAGGAAGCCCTGCCCCTGACCGCCCAGGTCCGCGTAGAGAAATTCCGGTCCGAGCGCCTTTACGACCCCCTCGGCCAGAGAGGGGCTCTTGAGGATCTCGATTTCAGAGTTGAGCTGTTCTTCCCGGTTGAGGTTGATGACAGGGTTGTTGCCGCTGCTGAGCACCGTCGGTATGTACAAGTTTTCCCGACCAATTTTCACCAGGATCTGGGAGGTCGCCTCGTAGGTGGGTTTCATCAAAAAGGTGCCGATCGCTACCGCGCTGAACGTGGCAAAGAAAAAGAGCAGGATCTGGGCCTTGCGTTTGAAAAGAACCTCCAGAAAATCTCGATGAGAAAACTGATTGGTGAGGCGCATATCCATAACCTTCATCTTTCAATTCGGAATATGCATGCTCATCGCATGCACCTGGCAAAGCTCTGACCGGCGGCTATTTGAGGAACGATGATTGCGCCTGAAAGCAGAAAAATACACATCCGCTTCGTCGATCACAGGCCGAGCGTTATATAACCAATTGTTATCGAATGTATATCTGTTCAAATAAGCTTCCTGAAACGTAACCTTCTGGTGGTTGAATCGGGTTGTTTTTCGAGATAACGGAAAAAAAGTTAATGAGGATCCCTTTGGGTATCAGCGCTACGGGTAGGTCACTAAGTTCTTCGCAATGTCCTTTCAAGAAAGGGATTGCCCTATAATGCATGCGTCTAACTTGACAATGTATTGTTTGTCAACAGAAATTTCACAATCTATTACTTTAGTGTCCGGTTAAGAATCGTATAATTTCAAATGGATATCTACGGATGCGATTGACAACACGAAACTGATTGGAAGAGTTTCTCTTTTTAACATGGTTGTGCTCAGTGTAAGCAGTTGGAGGCGATAAAAGTTTGAGGTTTTAGGAGTGCTTCGCTTGAGTTTGGAGGTCGATATACCAGATACCAGATATCAGAGATCGCAGGTCAGATTTTAAGGGCCAAAGGTCGGACCTGAAAGACCTCAAACCTCCAACCTAACGCCAAACGGCTTGCTAAAGCCGTTTGTATATCCACTCCGGTATGTAGAACTTGCGTTTGTTGAGCACCACGCCAAGGACCTTGCCGCCGGCTTCCTCCAGCTCTTTCTTGGCCCTGACGGCGACCTGTTCGCGGGTCTTGCCAGCTTCGATTACTATAACCACCCCGTCCACTTTGGTGCAAAGCACCCTTGCTTCCGAAAAACTGGTAATGGGGGGGCCATCCAGAATGATGTAGTCGAAGGCAACGCGCACTGACGTGAGAAATTCGTTGAAGCGGTCTGACTCAAAAAGGCTTACCGCTTCCGTGAGCTTCGAGCCGGCGGTGACAACGGAGAGGTTTCCGGATTTGACCTTCTTGATATAGAAGTCAGGCTTATCGCCGTTGGACATAATGTCCGACAAACCGCGCTCCGGTTCAATGCGAAAAGCTGTGTGGACGCCGGGTGTTCTCAGGTTGGCCTCGATCAGCAGAACTTTTAGCCGGAAGCTGCGGGCCAGTGTGGTGGCAAAGTTGATGGCCGTGGTCGAAGCGCCGTCGCCGTGAGTGGTTCCTAAAAAAAGGATCGTCTTGATGGTCTGGCCGGGATGATGCGACAAAATGTTGGTTTTGAGTGCTTCGTAGCAGTCCATCGGTTCATGGGTGGCTTCAGACGGAGAAATAGGAGGGGGTGTCTCTGCGATCGGCTTTAGCGGTGCCTCCGGCGCTCTGCGCCCGTATGCCTTTTCGGCTCTTTCCAGTGCTTCGAAATATTTTCCCATGGCGTCACCTTTTATTTGAGCCTAAATTGAGCGATTGGCGAGGCTGGCTCGCTTTTGGCGATGTTGCCGCCCCGGTGAAATGGGCTTTGTATTTAACCGGGGCGGCAGACACAAAATCTGGGGTAAAGAAGTTTGAGGAGTGCTTCGCTCGGATGATGGACGACAGAACGTATTGGACTTCGCCAGGGAGCGCTTCGCTTGAAACAAGTTGGAGGTTGGATGAGCGCTTCGCTTTAGATTGGTTGTAAAAGCCGAAAATAGGTTCAGGGTGTAAGGTTTCCCGGCCGATTTTCAGCAGGATTAAAGAAGTGGCCTCGTAGGTTGGTTTCATGAGGAACGTGCCGATGGTCACCATGCAGATGGTGGTGAAGAAAAAAAGCAGGACAGTTTAAGGCGAAGGTAGCTATCTGTGGAGTTTTTAATTGATTGACTACAGAGCTACGTAGAACACGCCAGATGCAGTAACCGCGCAACAAGCTGTAATAGCAATACTCCGTCATCGGGAAGCTTGTCAACAGTTTGTATTACAATTTGTATTACAATTCGTGTTTGCAAAAAGAGTCAAGGAGAAATGGCAGTGAAAATGGGTTTCTTGGTGCCAAATTGCCTTTAAATATACCGAATCCTGTCGCATTTATTCAAATTAATTTTCCTAAATCATGCCCTTTAAAAATTGCCCCGAATCACCGTACGTAAGAAAGTAGAGCAAATAAATGGAAAAAGGGCCTTGTGTGCGGACTGAAGTGCTGACTTTGGCGCGACCACTCAATCGATTTGATACTTTTTTAATAAATTGTATCGACCAGTATTTAAACGATTGCATCGGATGTATTCAATTATGGGCAGGGGCTCGGGAGGGGCAGGGAGATCAAATGCGGTACGCAAGCCAATCGAATATATAACAGGCTTAAAAAAACGAGAGGCCCCGATTGATTTTAGGGGCCCCTTAGACGGACATTCGGCCGATTCCACTGCGCGTTTTAGAAAATCAACCGATTTTCAACACCAGCGCTGCGCCGGTGTCGCCGGCAGCACAGCCGGTAAACAGCATATAACCACCGCCTTTCATTACCGTCTCTTCAATCCCTTCGATGATCAGCCGCGCCGCGGTGGGGGCCTGAGGGTGGCCGAAGATCAGGGAACTGCCGTAGTTGTTGAACCCGTTGACGTCGATCTTCATCTGATCCGCCATGTAAACGTCGTTGGCGGCAAACGGATTGTGGGTTTTGATCACGTCGACATCGCCGACGCCGATGCCGGCTTTTTCCAGTGCCATTTGGGCGGCCGGCACCACTGCCATGGCCATGTGGGCCTTTTTAGCCCGGTGATACCCGTAAGAGACCACCCGGATTTCAGCTTTCGGATCGGTGCTGAGGTCGCGGGCTTTTTCGCGGGTGGTTACGATCACCGCGCAGTTGCCGTCCGCCGGGTGGGTCTGGGAACCGAAGGTGATCTTGCCGTCGGGTAGAACCGGTCGCAGACCGGCCAGACCTTCGGCCGTGGTTTCCATGACCCCCTCGTCGGCTTCCAGCAGCAGGGTCTTTTTCCGCGACACCTTTACTTCCACTGCATACATGTAACGTTTCTGAAAGGCGCGGTCGTTTGCCAGAGCCTCTTTATACTGCTCGTATCGCCGCAGGGCGACGGCGTCACACTGCTCCCTGCTGAGGCCGAACGCAGCGGCCACGTTTTCGGCCGTCTGAATCATGGCCGTACCGCCCCAGGGGTCGAGATTGAAGTGGTCCATGACCCAGTTCTCGGAGGTCACCTGGCCGCCAGGGCCCATTGGATTCGGCCAGACGGTATGAGGGCCGTTGGAGCAGCGGTCTACGGCCAAGGTGTAGCAGTTTTCAAATAAACCGGTTTCAATGCCGACCGCCGCCTGGAAGACACCGGTGGTAGAGGTGGAGCAGGCCTGGCTGATCAGAAGGCCGGGGGTGTCGGTGGCGCCGATCAGGGCCGCCGCCCAGGGGCCGCCATAAAACATTTTAGGTTGGCCGACGGTGATCCCCAGAATCAGGTAATCGAACATCTTGGCATCCCATTTCTTGTCCGCCAGCCAGCGTCTGCTCGTTTCGGTGCCGAGAGTGATCGCGTTCTCGTTCGCCAGGGTTCCCTGCCAGCGGGCGAACGGCGTGCTGTAATAACCGCCGTACGGAATAAAGGCTTTGGTCAACATGGTTTGAACCTCCATTTCATTCTGATGTTAAACAAACAGGTTGTGTCAGTTGAGTCGGTTAGGTCGGTTTCGTCAGTTTAAAGGATTTCATCGGTTTTATCCTATCCACGCTCAAAACGTTAAGGCCACCATGTTGCATAAAAACGATGTGCGGAGCCCGGATAAGCGGTTGCGAACAGCGGCTGACTGTTTGAGCCGTTTACGGGGACTTGGGTCGGATCTGACGCCACGGCTGCATGGAAGGCACAACCTTCAGGCTTAATCCGAAGCCATTTTTCGAACACGGGCCTGGTCCGGGCTTAGTCCCCCTTTGAAAAAGGGGGATTGAGGAGGATTTTCAAACGATAACAAGAAATCCCCCCTGGCCCCTTTTTCAAAGGGGGGGAATCTTGGGCCTTAAGTTAATGGCCTTGAGTTTCAAGTTTCTCTTTCGTCGGCGCTGCCCGGCTTTCGAAATTTTTCTCTCAGCTTGCGATGCAATATCTTACCGGTTGGTGTGCGCGGCATATCGTCCGACTGGATGAAAATGACGTCTTTCGGCCGTTTGAATCCGGACAGTTTGTTGCGGCAGCATTCCTTTATGGTCGATTCGTCGATATCCTTTTCACTGACACCGGGTTTGGGGACCACCACCGCCACGACCTTTTCACCCCACTTCTCATCCGGCAAGCCGATGCAGGCACAGTCGAAAACACACTCGTGACTGCCCACGGCCTCTTCCACTTCACTGGGGTAGACATGCTCGCCGCCTGTGATAATCATGTTGTCCTTGCGATCGATGATTTCATAAAACCCGTCGGCTCCCCGCCGGGCCATGTCGCCGGCCGAAAACCAGCCGTTCCGGAACGCTGCGGCGGTTTTCTCCGGCAGCTTGTAGTATTCCTTGAACAGCATCGGCCCGCGGGAATACAGTTCTCCAACCTCACCGACACACACTTCCTCTCCGTTGATATCCAGCAGCTTGACAAAATCGGTCCCCAGGCTTTCGAAGCCGATGGAGCCCAGCTTGCTCATCTGGTGCTCGGGCTTGAGTACCGTGACAATGCCGGCCTCGGTCGATCCGTAGCCTTCGTAAAGTTCGACGCCGGGAAAGAAATCCATGATCGCCAGCTTCATGCTCTTTCTGACCGGGGCTGAAGAGCACAGCAATTTGCGTATCGAACCGACGTCCCGCTTGCGTTCATCTTCCGTCGTATTCAGAATCAGGTTGTAGTGGGTCGGGATGAGAGAAATAAAGGTGATCTTTTCGTGTTCGATGATATCGAGAATCTCCGCGGCCCTGAACGACTGGGCCGGATGGATGTAGACCGAGGCCCCGACGTAAGTGAAGGTGAAGGTGAAGAAAGTTGAATTGATATGGCACAGCGGCATCACGTTCAGACAGATGTCATGCTCGGTGAATCCGAAATCGACGGCGTTTATCAGGTAGAAGGCGATGTGGGATTCATGGGTGCGCACCACACCCTTTGGTTTGCCGGTCGTGCCGGAGGTGTAGATCAGAATCCAAGTGTCTTCGGGCTTGACGTCCGCAGGCGGTTCGCTTTCCGGGGCATCCATGATAAATTCTTCATACGGTCGATATCCTTCCTTCGGCTCTCCGACGACGATGGTATTTTCAGCCGGGATGTTTTTCAGACCGGTCCTGATCGCGTCGGTCGTTTCCGTGAACTGGTCGTGAACGACAATGGCTTTGGCATCGGAGTTCTCGACGATGTAGGCAACCTCGACCGGCGTCAGCCGGAAGTTGATCGGAACGATCACGATTCCGGTCTTGGCCGTTGCCAGGTAGAGTTCGATGATCTCGATACTGTTTTCCAGCAAGACCGCCAGTTTGTCACCCTTGGATAGCCCCAGCGACGTCAGGCTGTGGGACAGCCGGTTGACCCTTGTATTGGTTTGCGGATAAGTGAAGCTGCGCCGGCTGTCCTTCAGACACACCGTGTTTGGAAATTTCTTGGCATTGACCTTCAGGTTCTGTCCAAAATTCATCCAGCAGGCCGTCATAATGTCCTCCGTATAAAAAGCTCAATGCTCAAAGTTGAAAGCTCAAGGCTTGATGTTAAAGGCAAAGAGCAAAAGGCAAAAGGCTCAAAACTCAAAGCTGAAAGTAGAAAGCGATGAGGGCGGCAGCTCACTGCTTTGAGCGTTGAGCTATCAGATTAGATGCTTATTCTCGCATCGACCACAACGGCGCCATCTTCGAAGGCCATGACCGGGTTCAGGTCCATCTCCTTAATGGCCGGAAGGTCCTTGACCAGTTGGGACAGGCGCAGGATCAATTCTTCCAGGCGGCCGCGATTGACGCCTTTGCGGCTTCTGACGCCTTTGAGCAGCGGGGCGCCCTTTATAGCTGCCAGCATTTCTTTGGCCTCGGTTGTGCTCAACGGGGTCAGATTGAAGACGACGTCTTTTAGGACTTCGACGTGGATGCCGCCCAGCCCGAACATGATCAGATGGCCCAGGTCCTCCTCGGCCTTGGCTCCCAAGATCACCTCCAAGCCTCCGGGCATGAACTTCTGCACCAAAAAACGCAGGTCGTCAGCTGCAAGTGTCGTCTGCATCTGGTCTATTGCCGCCCGTACTTCGTCGGCGTCGGCTAGGTTCACCGCCACGGCGCCCATGTCGCTCTTGTGCACGACAGCTGCAGAATCGGCCTTGACCACCACCGGAAAGCCGATGCTCTCGGCCGCCGCGACTGCCTCATTAGCATTGGCAGTCACACGCCAGGCGGCGGTCGGGATGCCGTAGGCAGCCAGAATTTCGTAGACCTCTTCTGCCGAGAGGTTTCGGCGACCGGCCTGTTTCGCTTCCGACAAGATGCTTAGTCCCTTTTGGCGGTCGGTATCACTGAAGGTCTTCAGTTCGCCGGGTTCACGGGTGCGAATCGTGTTGTAGCGGACCAGGGCGGCCATGGACCGGGCCGCCTCACCGGGCAGACTGAAGCAGGGGACCCCGCCATCCCGAAGGATGGTAACTACCTCGGACCACTGCTGCCGGTCGGTCATCAAATTGCAGACCAGCGGCTTCCGCTGCAGTTGGCTGACCGCCACGATCTCCCGCGCGATGCTCTCGTTGTCCACGAAAAAAGGCGTGACGAAGTTGACGAAAATGCAGTCGAAGGCATCGTCAGCCAACATGGCATCCATGCAAGCCCGGTAGTGGGCAGCCGTGCCGGTGGCCAGAACGTCGATCGGGTTTCTGACGGAGGCTTCCGGGTAGAGCGTTGTCTTCAACTTCTCGACGGTCTTTTCAGAAAGTGGGGGCAGTTGACAGCCGGCACCGACAAACACGTCGGTGGCGATCACGGCCGGACCGCCGGTGTTGGTGATGATGCCGACACGGTTTCCCCGCGGTATCGGCTGGGTGGCAAAAGCGGCGGCGGCCTGGATCAGTTCTCCTTCGTCCGTGAAGGTGACCACACCCGCCTTTTTAAATATAAGGTCGGTGGCCAGATCTTCTTTGGCCAGTCCGCCGGTGTGCGAGGCGGCTGCTTTGGCGCCTTCCGCGGTGCGGCCGGCCTTCATGGCCAGGATCGGTTTTCGGGCGGCGACCTCACGGACGGTCTGCATGAAGTTGGCCGGGTCTCTGAGTCCCTCGACGTAGGTGACGATGACCCGCGTCCCGTCGTCTTGCCCCAGATAACGGATGATTTCCGGGATGGTCACATCGCAGGCATTGCCGTTGGAGGCATAGATGCGGGTGCCGACGCCCATGGCTGCAAAGCCCTGGTGGATGACTTCGGCCACGCCGCCGCTCAGCGCGACAATGGAAATGAATCCCGGCTCGGGCTTGGTAAACGTAAAGTTGCAATAGGCCCGGATCCGGGGGTCCGAATTGATAATTCCCTGGCAATTAGGCCCCAGGATGCGGATGCTGTATTTGGCGGCCCGGGCGAGAAAATCCTTTTCTATGGCTTCCCCTTCGGGGCCGGTTTCCGAGAACCCACCGGAATTGATGATAATGTTTTTGACACCTTTCCTGCCGCAGTCTTCGACGGCCTCGGGCACGAACTTGGCCGGAATGACCATGTGAACCACATCGATATTGTTCGGGCAGTCTGTAATCGACTTGAAGGCCTTGATGCCTCGGATTTCATCCGCCTTCGGGTTGATGGGATAGATGTCGCCCTTGAACCCGAAATCGATCAGGTTCTTGATGACCCGATTGCCGATGGAGAGCTCTTTGCTCGAAGCGCCGATGACCGCGACTTTCTTGGGCCTGAATAAGGATTCCAGCATGGTTTTCTCTCCTTCTTTTTAGTTTGGCCAGTTGAGCCGGTTAGGCCCGTTTGGCCGGTTGAAGGATTTTATCGATTTTTATGACTAACGCTCATTGTCTTTTGGGCCGTCACGGTGCATGAATTGATGCGCCGGAGCCCGGATAAGCGGTTGCGAAAAGCGGCTGACTGTCTGAGTCGCTTACGGGCTCTCTCTTAGACCGGACCCTATGCCGATGCCGCTTGGTAAGCACGATCTTCAAGCTGCATCCGAACTCATTATTTGAAGACGCGACTGGTCCGGGCTTAGAGCCCGTTGGCGGCGAGTTTCAGCCGTCTTTCGCAACCGCTTATTCGGGCGGAGGCGCCCACCTTATTTTCGTACTAAACGACCATAGCCCTTGAGAGCCGCCGAGGAGCATTTAGGAATAAGTGTCAAGCCTCTCTTTCTTCGAGTTGCTCGATAAACGCTTCGACATTGGTCTTGGTTTGTTCGTCCGATACCAGTCGCATGTCGTTGAGGTCACCGTTGATGATCAGGCTGGGTATACCGGTAATTTCTTCCATGCGCTGGGGCATGCCGTAGCGGCAGTTGGAGTTGTTGGGGCAGGTCTTGGCATCGTGGTAGATGATCCCGTCCACCTTGAAAAAGGCCAGCATATCCTTGATGTAGGTTTCCTTGGCCTCGTCGGCGCGCGTGATGAACAGTTCCGTGTAGGCCCGCGCCATACTTCTGAACGGGTCCTCGGGATCGAATGTTTTAAATATCCAACTGTTGCAATAGGTCGAGGCCAACACGCAGGTGTTCAGTTCGGCAAACATCTTCGAGTGGGTGCTGAGGCGGCCCCAGACCGGCATGCCTTCCCAGTAGATCCGAAAGCGTTCGCCCTCGACCGCGGCCTCGTGGTTGGCGATGCGTTCTTTCATTTCCGCAAGCAAAAGCTTGTAGTAATCCACGGCCGTCTGGGTTCCGCGCAGCACAACCGCCGGTCCCATATGGATGGTGCCGTCGTAAAACGTCAAGGGCGAGGGAAGAGTGGAGGCGGTGTCCAGGACTTCTTTCCACAGGTCCGAACACCGGCGTGACAGGCCAAGAACCCGTTTCAGTTCTTCCATGTCGAAAGTGTTGCCGGAGATTTCTTCCAACGGGGGGATGAGGGCCTCCATCTGCCTGGCGATCGAGTCGACGTGCTTGTCGGAAACCTCCCCGATGCCGCGATGGGTGTGAATGCCGAGCAGCGGAACCTTGAACTCCCGGGCATACCAGGCGAACCAGTCCTGCACGTCGCGGCACTGGTTGGTGTTGTAAACCAGCACGTCGGGCCGGGGGACGGCTTCGATTCCCGGATAGGCCCTGGAGAGCGGTGTGAAGCCCTTTAAGTAGGCCCCCACGTCGGCGGTCAGGTAGGAACAGATGTCCGGCGAATACCCCATGGCGTTGGCCACCGGTATCATGTCTGTTGCCGCGCGTGTCGCACCGAGCATCGCCCCATGGTTTTCGGGGAAGTGAACCAGAAAGCCCATGGAACGCAGGATTTCGGCTGGTCCCACGCTCGTACACCAGGCGATCTTGCGGCTGCGGGTCTTCGATGCGTCGTTCAACTCGTAAAAGTATTCGGCCATGATGCGGCCCATTTCCTTAGAAGCCTTGATCGGTTTGCGCAGGATCTTTTTTTCTTCAGCCATTTTGTGTTCCTTTCCATATCGGTTGAGCCGGTTGAGCCCGTTGAGCCCGTTGGCCCGTTGAGCCCGTTAGGCCCGTTTAATCGGTTGGTCGGTTAGGCCAGTGCCTCATCCGCAAGCTCAAGGGAAATCGGTGGCATTTCGCGGAATCACTAAACAATAAGCTGAACACGCAATTCCCCAGACCTGTTATGGCGAAGGTGCAATTGCCACCGAAAGTGCGGAAAAGACCATTTATGGTCGGAAACATTCGTTTTTCTGCCTGACACCATCTTTTCCTCTCACAGGCTAACCGGCTCAACCGGCCAACGGGCTAAACCGGCTCAACCGTTTCTATGGCGTACAGCGCCGCGCCGATGGCGCCGGTCAGCTGCGGGTGTTCCGGCACCAGAATTCTGCGGCCCAGAATCTCTTCGGTCATTTTGACCAGGTAGGGGTTGTGTTCGACCACCCCGCCGGTCATGACCACGTGTTCGGTCAGCGAATCCATTTCGAGGACCCGCTTGATGACCGAATAGAAGACCCCCTTGACGATGTCGGTCACCCGTTTACCCCGCCGAATGTTTTCGAGCACTTCGGTGGCGGAAAAAACCGTGCAGAAGCTGCCGAGTTTGACCATGTTCTCGGACTGACGGGCCAGACCGTCCATATCTTCCAGGGGGATGTCGAGCCGCGTCGACATTTCTTCCAGAAAGGCACCGGTACCGGCAGCGCATTTGCGGTTCATCTTGAATCCGGTGCGGAGGCCCTTTTCATCGAGTTTGACGACTTTGTTGTCCTGACCGCCGATGTCGATGATGGTGATCGATTGCGGGAAATACAGGTAACAGCCCTTGGCGTGACAGCCGATTTCGGTGCGGGAGTCATCGGCAAAGGAAACATTTTTCCGGCCGTAACCGGTCGACACCGCGCGCAGAATCGCTTCAGGCGGCGCGCCGGCCATTTTGAGAGCTGCATCCAGGCAGGCACCGGCTGTGGCCGAAAAGTCGGTGCCGGATTTCTTGACGGCGAATCCGAGCAGGTTACGCTTCAGGTCGAGAACGGCGACTTTCGTGCGCGACGAGCCCACGTCCGTGCCAACGACCAGCCGCCGCGACGATTGTTGAACCTGTTGTGTCAAAATTGCGATTCCAGTCCCTTTACCAGCGCCTGCAGGGTGATGTTGAAAGGCGTTTCAATGCCGGCCTGTAGCCCGTAAGCGACGAACTTGCCGTTGATGAAATCGACCTCTGTCCGGCGTCGGGCCTCTATATCCATGAGCATCGAGGGCTTGTGAGAACCAGCCTTGCTCATGTAGTCGATGGCGTGGGGATAAAAATTCCAGCCCAGCTCGATTTCGTTGGCCCGGGCGACCTTTACGCACTCTTTTACCAGGGAGTTGACGATCGGAAACACGATCGGATCGGTCATCGCCTGGGCCATGGTCAGACCGGTCACGGCACAGACCGGGTTCATGCAGGCGTTCAGGATGGCCTTGCGCCACACCATCGAAATAATCTGGTCGGTATGGGCCGTCGCCAGACCGCACTCGGTGAGTGCATCGGCAATGGCGCGTGCGGCCGGTGCGGACTGCGGGTCGAGTTCCTGCAGGTGATGCGGTGGATGGTGGAACGGCATGTGCACGTGCCCCGGCGCCACCAGTCCGCAACCGTAGTTGACGACGGCCCGCATGACGCATTGGTCTCCGAGGGCATCGGCGAAAACCCTCTCGGTGTCGATGCCGTTCTGCCAGCTGACCACGAACAGGCCCTCGCGATGAAACCCTTCGATGGCGGATGCGATCAGTGCATTGGCGTTGGCCTTTACGGTGATGAAGATCACATCCGGCGGGTCTGCGCCCAGATCGTCGATGCTTGTGGTTACCCTCGAAACGGTCTGCTGCAGGTTTTCGGCCCCCTCGATGACGATACCCGTTTTGAGGGCCGGCTCGATCAACTTGGGGATGACATCGCATAGGGTGACATCATGCCCTTGACGGGCCAGAAAAGCCGCCACGATGCATCCCACAGGACCGGCGCCCACCACGGCGAACTTTTGCGGGCTAAAATCGGCTTTTTCATCCATGAGTCCCTCCCTTCCCGTTAGGCCCGTTGGCCCGTTATGCCCGTTGAGCCGGTTTCCGGTTATTAAGCGAATTTCTGCGCAGCAGGATTCAACAAACGTAACGGGCATGACGGGCTGAATCCCGCTGAAGCGGGTTTCGACGGACCAACGGGCTCAACGGGCCAACGGGCCAACGGGCCAAACCGGCCCTACCTGAGCTGTTTGGGTCTTTCGTCGACGACGCGCAGCGCCTTGCCCTCGCTGCGGGCAATGGCTTTGGCTTCGACGAGTTCGACTTCAACGCCGATGCCCATGTTGCCCTTTATATGGGCACTAATTTTACCTTCGACCTCGAAACGCTTTTCACGACCGGCCTGGTAGATTTCTTTCTTCCCCTCCACCTGTATCACCAGTTGATCCAGATATCCCTTCTTGCGAACAAGCAGGCGGTATTGGGGTTCGACTTCCTCGATATCGAGCAGCAGGGCCTCGATTTGGGAGGGGAAGACGTTCACTCCGCTGATGATCAGCATGTCGTCGGTCCGTCCGAACACCTTGTCCATTTTGATAAACGTTCTTCCGCAGGCGCATTTGTCGCGGCGCAGTTGCGTAATATCCTTGGTGCGATAGCGGATCATCGGCATGGCCCGGCGCTGCAGGGCGGTGAAGAGCAGTTCGCCCTTTTCCCCCAGCGGCACCGGCTCGAGGGTGTGCGGATCGACGATTTCGGCCAGAAAATGGTCTTCGTTGATGTGCAGTCCGTCCTGGGCCTCGCAGTCGAAGGCCACACCCGGGCCCCCCAGTTCCGTCAGGCCGTATGCCTCCTGGGCTTTAATTCCCGTCCGTTCTTCGATCTCCTGGCGCATCTGAGTCGTCCAGGGCTCGGCTCCGAAGACCCCCACCCGCAGTGCGAGAGAGCGAGTGTCGACCTTGAGTTCCCTGGCTCTTTCGGCAATGGTCAGGGCATATGAGGGCGTGCAGCAGAGTACCGTCGTTCCAAAGTCTTTCATGATCGTGATCTGGCGCTCGGTCAGCCCGGAACTGGTCGGTACGACCGTACAGCCGATCGGTGCAGCACCTTGATGAAAACCGAGGCCGCCGGTAAACAGCCCATATCCGTAGGCGTTCTGAAGGATGTCTTCCTTGCGTACACCGGCGGCCCAAAGGTTTCTGGCCATGCACTCGCTCCACTGATCGAGGTCCCCGGCCGTGTAAGGTCCGGTGATCGGTTTGCCGGTCGTACCCGATGAGGCGTGCACCCGCACGACTTCTTTGAGGGGAACGGCGCAGAGGCCGAAGGGGTAGTTGTCGCGCAAATCGGTTTTCTGCGTCATGGGCAGTTTGGCCGCATCTTCGAGGCTGGTGATACTCTCGGCCGTGACGCCCATTTCGGCGAATTTTTTCCGGTAAAAGGGGATCCGCTCGGCCAGCCAGCCGACAGTCTCCTTCAGTTTTTCCAGCTGAAATCTTTGAAGTTCTTCCACCGGCATGCATTCAAAGGCATCGTTCCAGGGCATGGCGCTCCTCCTTCTTGACTGACGGCTGCCGGGGCGGGACTCCGCCACTCTACAGCAGCCCAATGCGTGAATGTTGAATGAAAACCGATTCAGTCGATTCGGCGACTCTCTTCCCCCAAAGGCCGGTTCAAGCCGCCTTCGCGGCGGCAGTGTAACCGAGTTCAAAGGCCTTTAGATTGGAGGCCAGGAATGCCGGTTTGGTCTTGTGCTGCATGGCTTCCTTGACCTGGTCGGTCTCGAGCGGCAAGACACCGGTCTGGATCAGTGCTCCCAGCAGAACCATGTTGACGGCCAGCGGATTTCCGGCTTTCTCGGCCAGCTTGGCCGCATTGAAGGCGATCAGTTTGGCCGTCTTGGCGCGGATCAGATTCTGCAATTGCTTCAAATCCGGATAGACACCCTTGCCGATGTTGACCGTAAAGGGCATCAACGGTGCCAAATTGGTGATCACCACGGTATCGGTGTTGCACCTGTTGAGAGCCCGCAGGGTTTCGGCCGGTTCGAAACCGACCAGGATATCGGCTTCACCGTCGGCGATGATCGTGCTGCGGGCGTTGCCGAAGATGAGGGCCGATTCCACCACCCCGCCTCTTTGGGCCATTCCGTGTATTTCACTCATCTGAAGTGGAATGTCGGCCATCAGGGCCGCTTCTCCCAACACGCTCGAGGCCAAGAGATTGCCCTGTCCACCGACCGCGACAATGATCAATCGTGTTGTTTTCATAAAAATTTTCCTTCGAAAAATATTTAGCCAAGCATCATGCCGTGACTTTTTTCTCCTTGCGCGGCAGAATGGCGTTTTCCGGGCAGATCTGTGCGCAGACGGCGCAGCCCGTGCAAAGGTTCGGGTCGATTTTTATGCGTTCGTTCCAGACGTAAAAAGCCGGGCAGGCGAGGTTGTCCATGCAGTCGCGGTGGTTCCGGCATTTGTCGGTCACCTCGAACGGTTTGCGCCGCGCAAGTTTGAGGCTCTTGGCGTACAGTGCACAGGTTTCCTGGGAGATGATCACGGAGACGCCTTCGAAGTCGATGGCCGCCCGGATGGCCTCGATGCTCTTTTTGACCTTGTAGGGTTTGACGACCGTCACATGCGGAACCCCGACGGCCCTGACAACCGCCTCGATCGAGACCCGCCCGAAGCCATCCATCTGGAGCTGCTGCATGTCGACGCCCGGGTGCGGCTGGTGGCCGGTCATGGCCGTGGTACCGTTGTCCAGAATGACCAGGGTGAAGTTGTGATTGTTGAACACCGCGTTGATCAAACCGGGAATACCCGAATGGAAAAAGGTCGAATCGCCGATAAAGGCGATGACTTTTTTGTCCGTGACCTTCGAAAACCCTCCCGAAGTCCCTACCGAGGAGCCCATGCAGATCAGAAAATCCGCCGATGACAGCGGCGGCAGGAGGCCGAGCGTGTAGCAGCCGATATCGGTTGGATAAATGGTCTCCAAGCCTTCGGCCGCCTTGCGGACTTCGTAGAACGTGGCGCGGTGGGAACATCCGGCGCACAGGGTCGGCGGCCGCTGGGGGATTTCCGGCAGATCGGAAAGGTCGGGTAAGGCCGGCGATTCGTGGGGCACACCGAAGTAGGCCGCCAGGTTGGTCCTGACCTGAGCCGGGTTGTACTCGTAGAGCCGGGAGAACAGTTCGGGTGCCTTGCCGGCAATGGGCAGCGTCAGCCCTTTTTCCTGGGCCAGGGCCTTGACGGCTTCCTCCAGGTAGGGTTCGCCTTCCTCGACCACAAGGACCTTTTCGCATCGGCCCAGAAAGTCTTTGATCAGCTTCGGGGGCAGGGGATGGGAGAAGCCGACCCGCAGCACCCGCACCCGGTCTTCAATCTGAAGCTCCTCGACGGCGTCGCTGACATAGTTATAGCCGACACCGTTGCAGACGATGCCCCAGCCGCCGTCGCCTTCGACGAAGTTGTAAGTCGAGGATTCGGCCAGCTGCATGGCGCTGTCGTAATTCTTCAGCAGCTTGACGTGCAGCTTGCGGGAGACCGCCGGCACCGTCACCAGGTTCAACGGATCCTTGATGAAATCGCCTTTAGTGATCCGTTTTCTGATTTTACCCAGTTTTACGATGCCGCTGGAGTGGTTGATGCGGGTGGTGGTCCGGAAGAGCACGGGCTCCTTCAATTTTTCGGAAAGATCAAATGCGTAGCCCACCATCTCCTTGGCTTCCTGCACCGAAGAGGGTTCGAGCATCGGAAGTCCGGAGAGTTTGGCGTAATAGCGGTTGTCCTGTTCGTTCTGGCTGGAAAACATAAAGGGGTCGTCGGCCGTCAGCACCACCATGCCGCCTTTCACGCCCACATAGGCCAGGGTCATCAGCGCGTCGGCGGCAACGTTCAGGCCGACATGCTTCATGACACACATGGACCTCACGCCGGCATTGGCGGCAGCGGCGGAGACCTCCATGGCGACCTTTTCGTTGGTGCTGTATTCGAAGTAGAGATCACTTTCGCGTGACATCTGGAAAAAGTTGAGGGAAAGCTCCGAGGAGGGGGTGCCGGGATAGGTGCTCGCGAAGGCGACGCCTGCCTCGATCGCTCCCCGGGCAATGGCTTCATTGCCGAGGAGCAGCATTTTTTCGCCGGGCTTGTCGGTCAGTAGTTTGTGCATGGCAAATTCCTGGTAAAAGGTTTTAAGTTTTACGTTTCAAGGATCAGGGCACCATTATGGGGCGCTGATGAATTTTACGCTCATGAACCATTTCGAAAACCGTGTTGATCTCGGCCAGGGGAAATGTCTTGGCGAACGGACCGATCTTGACCTTACCCGCCAGCACGAGGTCGAGAACCGGTTTGTAGTATTTCGGCTGGCAGCCCCAGTTGCCGCGCGCGGTTGCGTGAAAGGCCATCAGATTCGACAGCCGGATGTCGACCGTTTCCATCGTGAAACCGACCACGGCCAGCGATGCACCGTAGGTCAGCAGACCGAAGGCCGTTTTCTGCCCGGCCGCCGTTCCCGAGGTTTCGAAGATCTTCCATTCGGTGCGCCGCCGGCCCTTGTCTTTGACGAATTCGGAAACCGCTTTGCGCAGGTCTTTGAACGGCATTTCGCGGGCGTTGAAGGTCCGGTCGACGTAAGGCGCAATCGCTTCGAGCTTGGCCGCATCGACGTCGATTGCCACCACGGCGGCGCCGAAACTTTTTGCAATTTGGGCGCCGAATCCGCCGACACCGCCGACACCGACAAAGATGGCGGTGTCTTCGGCGGAGAGTCCCGATTCGACCACTGCCTGGTAGGGGGTAGTGACTGCATCGGCGATGACCGATAGCTCGGCCAGTGAAACACCGGAGCCGCCGCCGGGACTGCCGTCCGCGTTCAGCGGCACTTCGCAGAGCTGGGCTGCCGGAACCAGGATGTGGGAGGCGAAACCGCCCTGGATGTCGTTGCCGGGCATTTTCTGGGCGGCACAGATGTTTCCGAAACCGCGGTTGCAGACGTCGCAGTCACCGCAGGGCATGACGGCCGGCACGATGACTGCCTTATCGGCCCAGTGCTCGGTATCCGGGCCGCAGGTCTCCACGATACCGCTGATTTCATGTCCCAGGGTCAAAGGCAGCGGCGATTTGGTCCGCACGCCGTCGTAGTAAAACCCGAGATCTGTATGGCAGACACCGCAGCCGATCACGCGTAGCAGAACTTCTCCCGCACCCGGCTGCGGCAGCGGGCTGTCGACGCGCTGAAGCGGTTTTTGAGGCCCGACCATTTGCCAGGATGTCATCGACATGCTTTATCCTCCTTGTTTATAGGCTTTAAGATAAAGGTTTTGACTGTGTTATCGGTCGTTGGCGTATTACAATACAGCCGCCTCCCTCTGGCCTTGTCAAAATCATTATCTTAAAGCCTATAGTTGCAGATCAGTTAAATTCGGTAATCGCCAGACGTGTCAGGCTCCCTTGTACGTCGGTCTTTTCCGTCCCATGGACGTCAGCCCTTCGAGGGCATCGGCGGTTGAAAAGATTTCCTGCAGGCGCCCCAGTTCGATCTCGACGGCTTCCTCCATCGGTTTGTCGATCTGCTGATCGATGATCTCGTCGGCGATCTTGAGGGCCAGAGGCGCCTTGTACCCGACAATCTTGGCGGTTTTGGCGGCCAGGGCCTGGTCGACACCTTCGGGAGGACGTCCGGCGAGCAGATTGGATACGTTTGCGGCCGACCCCATGGCGGCAAGGGGTTTGAATTTTGCTGGAAATTCGCGCCGGCGGTACTTGTCCGGCTTGCCCTTTTCGACCAGCTCTTTAATGGCCGCATCGACCTCGGCCGGCGCCACCAGGCGATTAACGATCCCCAGGGCGTGGGCGTCTTCGGCACTGATCGTAACGCCACTGAAGGCGTAATACTTGGCCAGTTCCGGGCCCACGTGGCGGGCCAGGCGCAGCATGCCGCCCAGACCGGGGTAAATGCCGATCCCGGTTTCAGGAAACCCCAAAGACCCGGCCGGCGTGGCGACGATCGCCTGGCAGGCCAGGGCCAGTTCGCTGCCGCCGCCCAGTGACAGTCCGTCCAGAAGGGCGATGGTCGGTTTGGACGCGGTTTCGATTTTAAGCAGCAGTGCGTGACCCTTGCGGGTGAAATCGACGATGTCGGAGACTCTGCCGGCCTTGATCTTGTTGACGAAGTAGCGGATGTCGGCCCCGGCCACGAAGGCCTTTCCGGCACCCTGAAATACGATGGCCTTGACGGCCGGGTCCTGTTCGGCCGCGGTGAAGCGGGCCGACAATTGGGCCACCACCGCCTCGTTCAGGGCGTTCATGGCCTCCGGGCGGTTGAGGGTGATGAAGGCGATGCCGTCCTTGACATCCAAATCGACGAAGGTGAATTCAAACGGTTTTCCGGCGGCTTTCTGGCGAATGAGAATGTCGGGCATGCGGAAGTCCGGGTATTTGCGGGCCACAGCCTCGACCGCCGCGCAGGTCTTCTCGATGCCGATTCTGTTCATGATCTCGAAGGGGCCCATGACCCAGCGCAAACCGATCTTGGCCCCGCGGTCGGTGTCCTCGATCGAGGCCACCCCTTCATCGACCAGAGCGGCGGCTACCCCGAGACAGACGCCGTAAAAGCGGTCGATCACCGGCTGGATTTTCGATTCGTCGACTGCGCCTTCGATATCCCAGCTGACGCCTTTTTCTTTTTGCGCCTTGAGGATCTCGCAGGGGGAATAGAAGGGTCCCAGTTCGTTGCCCAGGGTGGTGGCGGCGTGCACCGCAATCGGGATCCCGGTGACGTTCATCAGCTGAAAAGGGCCCATGCCGATCTTGAAGGCCCGTTTGGCGGCTTCTTCGATAGTCGGAATGTCGGCCAGTCCTTCTTCGAATAGACGGGCGGCTTCGTTCAGGAAGGGGACGAAGAACCGGTTGACGGCGAAACCGGGCGCATCCTTGACCACGATGGCGGTCTTGCCGTGCAGCTTGGCGGCCAGCAACGATTTTTCGAGGGTTTCCCGATTGGTTTTGTCGTGCGGAATGACTTCCAGCAGCCGGTTTTTGGCCGGATGGTAAAAGTAGTGGAGACCGATGAAGCGGTCGGGTCGATCGGTCTGATCGGCAAATTCACGCACATAGAAACTCGAGGTGTTGGTGGCCAGGATGGTTTTCTGCGAGCAGATCTTGTCTAGCTTCTTGAAGAGTTCGGACTTGACCCCCTTGTCCTCGAAAACCGCTTCGATGACAAGATCGGCGTCGGCAACTGCATTGGTGTCGGTGGTGCCTTTGATCCGGGAGATGATTTCCTCGGCTTTTTCAGAGGAAAAGATTTTGCGCTCGACGCCTTCCTGCAAAATTTTTCGGATGGTGCCCAGGCCGCGCTCGACGAACTCGTCCTTCATGTCCACCATGACAACATCGATCCCCTCCTGGGCGATTTTCTGGACAATGCCGCTGCCCATGTTACCGGCACCGATCACGCCGATTTTTCTGATCTGAGACATGTGACCTCCAATGTTTGAAACTTGAAACTGGAAATTTGAAACTGGGAGTCAGGCTACCCTGTTTTTTCCAGTTTCTAGTTTCTAGTTTCCAGTTTCCATTACTTATTCTTCCACTGCGGCCGCCGCTTTTCTTCGAAACTGCGGATGCCCTCAAGTGTGTCTTCGGTTTTCATCAGTTCGTTGAGGAAGAGGTCGCTGACCTCCTCCAGAGCCTCCTGAAAATTCAGACCGAGATGTTTCTTTACGGCGCGCTTGTTGAGGCGAATGATCAGTGGACTGGCGGTGCGAATTTCGCCGACAAGCTGGTCGAGTGTGTCGGTGAGTTTATCGTCATCGGCTACATAACTCACAAAACCCATCTGTCGCGCTGCTTCGGCGCTGTATCGTCTGCCGGTCGTGCAGACTTCGATGGCTTTGGCCGGCCCGATGAGCTGCGGCAGTCGGATGGCCGCGTAGGGCGGGAAAAAGCCGAGCTTGATCTCGGGCTGACCGAAGCTCGCGGATTTAGCCGCAACGATCACATCGCAGGCAATGGCCACTTCCATGCCGCCGCCCAGGCAGGCGCCGTGGACGCCGGCGAAGACGGGCACTTCTATTTTGTCGATGCGTTCGAAGATGCCGTTGAATACCGCGATCATTTCGGACACCATTTCCGGTTTATGATCGGTCACCTCCACGCCCGCGCACCAACTCGGTCCTTCGCCGAGGATAACCGCGCATTTGAGCTCGGCGTCGACGCTAAGAAGGTCGAGTTCAGCATTGAGTTCGGTCATCATCTCGACGTCCATGACATTGTGCTTGGGCCGGGCGAGCGTGATGCGGGCGACGCCGTCGGTTTTCTTGATCTTGAGATGCTTGTAGGCCGTCATGATTCACCGTTCCATTCTTGAGGGTTCAAGAAGTCAAGCCTTCTTGAAGATATAGTTCAACTGGCCGTTGGGCAGCGTGTTGACGGCCGTGACCATTTCCATGCCGACCGTCAGCTCCTCTTCCGGCAGGTCGGCGGCAATGCGACCGAACACCTTGAAATCGCCGTAATCGAGCAGGGCGATGCAGTAGGGTACGTCGTCCTGAAACCCGACCGGGGCGAAGGCGAGCCGGCTGTAAGTGACCAGCCGGCCGGTGCCGGTGACATCGAACCATTGCATGCGGCTGGTCCGGCATTGGCAGCAATCCGCCCGTGGGGGGAAGAAGGACCTGCCGCAATCCGTGCAGCGGGTGCCCGTGACCCGGCCGTCGTCCAGGTGGTTGATGAAATCGTTGATCTTGCTGATGCCGGTGAAGCTGACCGTGCCGAATCTCTTGAAGCGGTCGTCCACCTCTTTTACGTTGCTCATGAGTCCCTCCCGAGGATGGTCACATTTCCGTACAGGCCCACCCCGCCGATGTTGTGGACCAGTCCGACGGCCGGGTCCTTGACCTGGATATCACCGGCTTCGCCCCTGAGTTGCAAAACGACGGTTCGAATCTGCGAGCCGCCGGTGGCACCGATCGGGTGACCCTTCGACAACAGCCCGCCGTCCACGTTGACCGGTATGCGGCCCTCCTTGTAGGTTGCCTTGCTGCGAATCAGTTCCCGGCCCTCGCCGGGCTCGGCAAAACCCAGGTCTTCATAAGCCATCAACTCGGCGATCGTAAAGCAGTCGTGCACCTCCGCCACATCGACGTCTTTGGGTCTAACGCCTGCCATATCGTACGCCTGGCGGGCCGCCTCGCGGGCGGCGGAGAGTCCGGTGAAAAGGTCCCGCCCGGCCAGGTTGACGCTTGCCGTTGCCGCACCGGTGCCGAGTATCCAGACCGGTTTCCGCCCGAAGGCCTTAGCCTTTTCTTCATTGGCGACGATAATACAGGAACTGCCGTCGGCATTGGCACAGCAGTCGCCGACCCGCAGCGGGCTGGCCACCGGTCCGGACATGCGGTTATTCGGATCGCCGAACATGTCGAAGGTCACCGGTTTGCGGTATACGGCGAGGCCGTTGAGTTGCCCATAGGTGGCGGCCTTGACCCGGATCAGGGCCAGATCGTCGGGTGTGGTGCCGTATGTTGCCATGTGGGCGCGGGCATACATGGCGTAGTAGGCCGGCATCATGGTGCCGAAGGGGCTTTCCCATTGGATGTCCGCGCCGCGGCCCATGCGCTCCTGGGACTCGGACGAGGATATCTCCGACATTTTCTGAAAGCCGAGCACAGCCACCACGCTGTGCAGGCCGGAGGCCACCAGCGAATAGGCCAGCCGCAGTCCGGTGCTGCTCGATGAACAGAGGCTCTCGACATAAAAGGTCGGCTGCGGGTTGAGGCCGAGGTATTCCGCCAGGACGCCGGCCGGCGACCGTTGTTTGTCGTACTCCGGTGCCGAACAGACCACCGATGCGTCGATGTCGCCGGCGGTGAGCCCGGCGTCCCCGACGGCTTCTCTAAACCCGTCGAACACCAATTCCCTGATCGATCCCGGATATTGCCGGACGAACTTGCTCTGACCGACACCGATGATGGCTACCTTGTTCATGGCTGATATTACCTTTCAATAAGCTGTTCATGGCTTTTAACCCAGAACGTTGAACCCTGAACCGCTCAACCCGGATTATATATACTGCCCCCCATCGACCTTGATGACTTCGCCCGTGATGTGTCGGGCTTTGTCCGAGGCCAGAAAGGACACGACATACGCCAGATCCTCCGGTTGTCCCACGCGCTTGAGCACGATTTCGGCCATCGCCATGTCGATGATCTTGTCGCGCGCCTCAGATTCCCGGAGCATGGCGGTTTCGATCAGGCCGGGTGCAACGGCATTGACATTGACCCCGAAAGCCCCCAGTTCCTTGGCCAGGGCTTTGGTCAGGCCGACGATGCCGGCCTTGGAGGCGGAGTAGTTCATCTGACCGAACTTGCCGCGCAGCCCATTGATGGAGGTGATGTTGATGATCTTGCCGTATTTCTGCTCCTTGAAAATCGGAGCCGTGTGGCGAATAAAGTTAAAGTAGCCCTTTAAATTAACTTCGATGACGCGGTCCCATTGTTCTTCGGTCATCTTCCAGGACACGCCGTCCCAGTTCATCCCGGCATTGTTGACCAGGATCTGGAGGCTGCCGAAAGCCTCTATGGCCGCCTGTACGGTGGCGGTGGCATCCTTAAAGGAAGCGATGTCGCATTTGACCGCCACGGCCTTGCGACCCAGACCACGGATTTCCTCGGCGTACTTTTGGGCTTCCTCTTCGTGTTTGCGGTAGGTGAGGCACACGTTGGCACCTTCACGGGCCAGCTCTTGCGCAATGGCCGCCCCGATTCCCTGGGACCCCCCCGTAACGATTGCATTTTTTCCTTCGAGAAGCATGGTGCTCTCCTCCATGGTTTAGCCGGTTAGCTCTGCGGTTTTCCGAGTACTGCCGCCATGAACTCCAGGTCGAAGGCGTCGCTGCGGTTCATTCGTCGACGGAACTCGATAAAATCGATGGTGTCTTTTCCGGTTATCTTTTTGGTGTTGAAGGCGTTGAATCCCAGATAGGCTTCACCGTTCATGTTGGCCGCCAGCCAATGGCGGTTGATGACCTTGGCCTGGTCCCAGAAGAATTTCTTTTTCAGGCGGATGCCTTCGACGCTTTTGATCAGACAGCCGGGGAAGAGGTTTGTGTATGTCCACAGGATTTTGTCGACTTCGGCATCCAGCCGTTCGAAGTCGGTTCGGGCGTTTTTAACGACATCGCGGGCTTTGCGGGCCTCTTCGCCGGTCTTGAATTCGCCGTAAACGATTTCACCGTCCTCGACATACGTGTCGGTGGTCACGGCTGGGTTGCGAAGCCAGCCGTCGTCCTGTTTGATGACCGGTACGCACTTGGAGACAAGGCCCAGGCGCTGCATCTTGTAGGCGCTCCACATTTCGCAGGAAACGCAATTCCACATGGCCAGTTCCATGGGCAGCATCCATGGCAGAAAATCACTGCTGCCACCGTCCGGTGCGGAACCGTGACGCGGACCGGCCTGCCCGAAAATGGCAAGGTCACTGGCAAGGGTGGTGTCGCAGGCCATGCCGATTTCCTGTCCGCCCGCCACACGCATGCCGTTGACCCTGCAGATGGTTGGTTTCTTGCAGGTGAGGATGCTGTCGACCATTGCGTTGAACAGGTCCATGTAAGCGCCGTATTCGTTGGGACGGCCGGCATAGTACTCCGCATATTCCCTGGTATTGCCTCCGGTGCAGAAGGCCTTGTCGCCGACCGCTGTAAAAATGGCGGCCACAACAGAATGATCGGCCGATGCGCGTTGGAAACCGGCGATCACGCCCTTGACCATTTCAGTGGTGTACGAGTTGTACTGCTTGGGGTTGTTGAGGGTGATCCAGGCGGAATGGAGGCCGTCGACCGGGTTGCCCTGGGGGTCGCGAATCGTTTTTTTTTCAAACATGATGCCGGGCGCTTCATTTGAAAAATGTTCATCGCCCCAGAGAAAATGGTCTTTGCTGCCGGACTCCCGCGGTAACCAGTTTAAATCGGCCATGACGCAACTCCTTTTTAAAGTATTAGTATTACCAATATTATCGGTAAGATACCCCCTTAACTGTCTAAACGGCGTTCAATTGATATCAAAACGTTATTTTATAGCTATATATTAGCTACGCTCACAACAAGTCAAGAAAAAAAGTATCGCCTCATCCGGACTCCGGCGCGTCATTTTTATACACAATAACGGTTCGCGGGCCCATGAGCGTTTAATGCCGGTCACCTGGCTTTGTGTTATGACCCACCGCAAACCGTTGGCGGTGCTTCGGTTAGCTTGACAGATGGTCGCGGGCCTTGTAGATGGAGTTGGCCTACGGTTGCGCTATCTCATTCTTCAAAGGAGGTTGGCCCGGTGCGTTATCCGAAAGAAGTCGTGCTTAAAGACAAAACGGAGGCGATCATTCGCCCACTCGAAAAAAAGGACGAAACGAAATTGCGGGAACTGTACGCAGCACTTCCTGAAAAGGACCGCTGGTTCATGCGCCACGATGTGGTGAATCCGGATGTCGTCCACCGCATGATCGCGGCCATCGGCAAGGGGAACGTCCTATCGATGGTGGCGCTCGTCGGTGATCGCGTCGTGGCCCACGCCAGCCTGCTGATGCGGGGCTATGGCTGCACCCGCCATGTCGGTAGACTCAGGATCGCGGTTATGCCGGAGCTCCGGCACAAGCGCCTGGGTACCTGGATTCTGCTCGACCTCATTCAACTGGGCATGGATCAGGGGTTGGACGATATACGGGCCGATTTCGTGGTCGGCATCGAGGATGCGGCGATAGAGGCCGCCCGCAAGCTCGATTTTTTCAAGGTGGCGGTCCTGCCGGAGTATGTGAAAAGCCCGCGGGGGACCCGTTACGACCTGCAGATCATGATCAAGCGGTTGCATCGGAACTGGGGTGACTTCTAACGCGAAGAAACTTGATACTTGAAACTGGAAACTTGGATTCGGATCAGTTCGTTCTTTTTTCCCGAGTTTCAAGTTTCCAGTTTCGAACACAGCTTCCGGTCCAGAAGAGTCCAAATTTCCGCTAAGAATTTTTTGAATAAATCAGCTGAAAACTCAGCAACGAGAGTTTATGCGAGATTCACGGCAAGAAGAGATTCAGCTCACCGCGCCCATGGGTGCCTTGACCATCCGGTCCTTCTGCAGCTCCAGAGAAATCCGGCAGACCACATTCAACCCTCAGTTCAGCAGCCACGCCCAATACCGGTCTCTTTACACCCGACGGCAGAGCTTGGAAGACAATGCCGACCAGCCTGACACCAATGTCACCCTGGCCTTGGCGGACGGCAATTTAATCGTCGGATTCGGGGTGCTGGCCTATCCGGAAGCAGGAGAGCGCTGGGCCGAACTCGAACCTCGGGTCATGATGGAGGTCAAGGCGATCGAGACCTGCCGCGCCTGGCGCTCCCAAGGCCTGGCCAAAGGCATCCTCTCGATGTTGCTGCACCACCCGTTCGTGGAAGACAAGATCGTGTATATGGTCGGGTATTCCTGGACCTGGGATCTTGATGGCACGAAAAAAACGGCGCAACAGTATCGTCGCATGCTGATCAGACTCTTCGAGCCGTTCGGGTTCGTGGAGTATCAGACCAATGAACCGAACATCTGCCTCAAACCGGAGAACGTGTTCATGGGGAGAATCGGCAAAAATGTTTCTTCGAAGGGGCAGGACGACTTTAAATGGCTGCGCTTTGGCATGCATTCTTGATCAGTTTCCGTCCACAAATAACCCTTTGCCGCAATGTCTGTGTGATTTCCTTTAACTTGCAAAAAAATTAAGTATTTATGGATCGAAAAATGATCAGGGACTTTAGTAAAATCGCGGATGGATGCTAATCAAGGTGCAGTGATGAGGTCTTTTAACAGTGTCGCGAGCTTGCGCGAGTCATGGCGCACGATGCCGGCCGTGCTTTCCAGCAAATCGAGCGCATAGATTTTCCGCTCGTCCCACCAGCCGTCCCAGTTGTCGAGTTCGACAAATTCCGCCTTTTGTTCGTGGTAACGCAGCAGCAGTTCGGCACTTGGCTTGCGGTTGTTGTAAATGATACCATTCAGAGGCCTTTCAATTGCCTCCTCGAGCGTCTTGACGAAATCGCGGCCGTTAAACTGATGGGTTTCACCGAACTTCGTCATGATGTTAAGGATGAAAAGGACCGGTGCTTTGGATTTCTGCAGGCCCTCTTTGAGGCCCCGTACAATCAGGCTTGGAACGATACTGGTGAACAGATCGCCGGGACCGATCACGATCATATCGGCCTGTCGAATCGCCTTCAGAACCGGTGGATAGACGGTTATGGTATCGCTGTGATGCGGAACGAGAAAAACATCGCGGATTTTTTCACGCTGCGTGCCGCGCGGCATGTCGATGGCGGTTTCACCGTAGATGCGGGTGCCGTCGGTCAACTCCGCCACCAGGGTCGCCTTGTCGATGGTGACGGGCAGGATATGGCCGCGAACATCCAGAATCTCGGCTAGGGCCTGGATACCGGAAGGAAAACTGCCCGTGTAGCGCGACAGCATCGTTATCAGCATGTTTCCGGCGTTGTGGCCGGCCAGACGCCGGTCGGCGGTGAAGCGTTTGAGGAAGATGGTGCGGGCGATGTCGCGATGAGGCGATAAGGCCAGGATGCACTTCAGTGCATCGCCCGGTGGAAGAATGCCCAGTTCGTCCCGCAGACGCCCCGTGCTGCCGCCACTGTCTACCATAGAGACGATTGCAGTGATGTCGAGTAATTCGAGATCTCTAAGACCCGCCAGCAGTGCGTATTGACCGCTACCGCCGCCGATGGTCACGATTTTATGCATGGTGGAACCAGAAGCTTGAAAGAAGGTTAGGGCCGTTGTCCGTCGATGATATGCGGAAAGAAGCAAGAGGAAGCCATACCGCCTACTTGACCCCCAGTTCCTCCTTCAACCATTTTTTCAGGTCGCCTTCGATCGCATAGACGCCTTTGAGTTCGCAGACCGGTTTCTGGAACTGTTGCGGCAGTTCGAATTGGGCCAGCTCGGTCGCTTCCTCGGAATTTCGGCGGATCAAATAGACGTAGTAGGGTTTGGACCAGCAATTGACGACGAAATAAAGCGTGAAATCGTTTTTCGACCGAATCACATATCCGTCCCCGCGGGCCCAGTTATTGCCCCACTCGAGGTATAATCGGACCGCTTCCTCCGGTGTCATGTTCCAGTTGATCTCGTCAATCAGGTCCCTGTCTTTTTTAAGCTCTGCGAGCGTCAGCATGGCACTCTCCTGAGAAAAAGTGTTGTAATTTTGTTATACGCTAACATGAAACCTCGCAACAAAAAAGTCAAGATTAGACCGTCAGAACACTGAAAGTAGGGGGAGGCAGGGTCGCAACTTAAAAACAGGTTGATTGTGTTGGAAGATTCTTATAATGGAAGAATGCAAGAAAAGAATATGACTGAATAATCAAGGAATCGCATATGCGCAAGATTGCCGTGGCTATGGCCAAAGGCGGTGTCGGAAAAACGACGACCGCCGTCAATCTGGCCTTCGGGCTTGCCCGTGAGGGTTTCAAGGTGTTGCTGGTTGACGGAGACACCCAGGGGCAGGCGGCAAAATTTTTAGGTGTCAGTCCGCGTTTCGGGCTCTACGAGTTTATTACCGGTTGCGATGAAACCGGACAGTCGGTCTCAAGAAAAGATACCCTGTGCCTCTGCCGCAAGAATCTCTGGCTGCTTGGCGGCGGTATTAAATTGGTGGAGTTGAAGCACTGGCTCGGCGAACAACCCAGAACCGTGCGTCAGGGGGTCCTGGCGAACGCCTTGGTGCCCAAGGATGGAATCCTTGACTACCTCATCTTCGACTGCTCACCGGGTTGGGACGTCTTGAGCGTCAACATTCTGATGGCGGTATCGGAAGTGCTCTGTCCGGTCGCCCTCCAGGGCCCCGCCCTGGAAGGCCTGAAGACATTTTTCGGATATCTGATGTCCGCCCAGCGGTTGAACCAGGAACTGCAGCTGAAATACATTCTGCCGACCATGTTCGATCAGCGCACGCACCACAGTTCTGATATCCTGCGCCAACTCAGGCGGCTGTTCCACAAGCAGATCTGCGATCCAATCCGTTACAATGTGCGGTTGTCGGAGGCAGCGGTGAGAGGCAGGACGATTTTTGAGTATCGGAACAGCGCAGGCAGCGCTGAGGACTACGGCAAACTGCTATGGAGGGTACAGCACGATGGCCAAAAAGACCAAAAAATCGCCTGATTTTTTTGAGGAAAATCCATTCGATCCCGTCAATGCCGCCATCGGAGACGGACAGAAACTGCGTCCCGCCGCTGCCGGTAAAGGGGCTGCAGCGGAAAAGCGCAAGGCCGGGTTTTACCTGTCGAACAGAATCCTGGAACGGTTCAACCGCAATTTTTACGAATTGAAGCTGCAGGGAAGGCCGGTTGAAAACAAGTCGGCGCTGCTCGAGGCGGTAATCGACTTTGCACTCGACGACATCGAACAGGCCGCTGACAGTCGAATTCTGAAACGTTTCCAAACGAATTCCCTCCGGCACAAATCACTTGACTAATCGGCCCATCCACCCTACAAGCGGGATAAATTGCCGAAAAGCGATGTCTTTTCAGTCTATTGATGAGCGTGATGTTTCAAATATGTGCTGCAGTTGGTCGGTGGACTTCATCGGTTTGATATTGATCCAGCATTGATAAGGAGGAAGGCGAAATGGAAATCAAGAAGGTTCTGCTTTCGGAAGACGAGATGCCGAGACAGTGGTACAATATTCTGGCGGACATCAAGATGAACCCGCCGCTCGGTCCGGACGGCAACCCGGTCAGCCCGGACCAACTCGCTCCGGTTTTTCCCATGAACCTGATCGAGCAGGAAGTGAGTTCCCAGCGTTGGATCGACATACCCGACGAAGTGCTCAGCGTCTACCGCATCTGGCGCCCATCTCCGCTGGTCCGCGCCTATGCTCTGGAAAAGGCCCTGGACACACCGGCCCGCATCTATTACAAAAACGAAGGCGTCAGCCCTCCCGGCAGTCACAAACCCAATACCGCCGTTCCTCAAGCTTACTACAACAAGGTCTTCGGCATCAAACGCCTGACCACGGAGACCGGTGCCGGCCAATGGGGCAGCGCCCTGGCATTTGCCTGTTCCCAGTTCGGCCTTACCTGCAAAGTGTTCATGGTTCGCGTCAGTTTCGATCAGAAACCCTACCGCAAATCGATGATGACTGCCTGGGGAGCGGAATGCGTCGCCAGTCCGAGCACCGCCACCAAGGCCGGCCGGGACATTCTCGAAAAAAACCCGGACACGCCCGGTAGCCTTGGAATTGCGATCAGCGAAGCGGTCGAAGCGGCCGTCAGCGATACCTCCGGCCAGACCCGGTATTCCCTGGGGAGTGTCTTGAACCACGTGATGCTCCACCAGACCATTATCGGTCTGGAAGCCAAGAAACAGCTTGAAAAGATCGGTGAGTATCCGAATATCGTCATCGGCTGCGCCGGCGGGGGCAGCAATTTCGCCGGCATCGCCTATCCCTTCGTTTACGATAAGCTCAACGGCAAAGACGTCGCCATCTACCCGGTCGAGCCGGCCGCCTGTCCGACATTGACACGGGCGCCCTTTGCCTACGATCACGGCGACACCGCCGGTTATACGCCGCTGCTGCCCATGCACAGCCTCGGACATACCTTCGTGCCCGCTCCGATTCATGCCGGCGGTCTGCGCTATCACGGGATGGCGCCCACGGTGAGCCAATTGGTCGACGAAGGGATGCTGGAACCCAAAGCGGTCGAGCAGCTGGCCGCCTTTGAAGCCGGTGTCCTGTTCGCCCGAACCGAAGGAATAATCCCCGCGCCGGAAACCAATCACGCCTTGGCCTGTCTGGTCGACGAAGCTAAAAAAGCCAAGGAAGAGGGCAAGGAAAAGGTGATCCTATGCAACTGGAGCGGACACGGGTTGATCGATCTGGGTTCGTACGACAAATATTTTTCGGGTGAGCTCAAGGACTTCGCGCTCAGCGATGCGGAAAAAGAGAAATATACCAGCATTATGGCCAACTATCCCAAACCGCAGCACCTCAAGAGCCGGTAGCACAGGACCGGCGATCGACTCTTTATGAAAGAAACTGAGAAACAACTTGTCCGACGGTGCCCCCGCTTGGGGGGCCCCGTCGCCTTTTTTTATTGCACGGCTTGCGAAGCGAATAACCGGGCTTGCGGGAAGATAATCGACTGCTGGTGGGAGACCTTTGATGTGTTGCGCTACCTAAAGGATACACTGGCACCAGAGGAGTTCGACCGCCTTACCTGCGCTAAACCGGCGTCCAAAGTCAGCCAGCTCGTCGACATCATTGCGCAGTCGAAAAAGCGCCTGACCGAATCATAGGACTCACTGCGGATTCGAAAGGTCCTTTCCGGAAGCTTCGGCCTCGCGGGTGCAACGCGGGCAGAGACCTTCGAAGACCAGTCGGTGGCCGAAAATGGTGTAGACGGTGGCGCCGTAGAGCTCGTCCTCGATTTGTTTCAGCGGGGCAACCGGCGCGTTATCCACACGCCCGCAATTCAGGCAGCGGATATGGTAGTGCTTTTTCGGGTTCCAGTCGAACCGCTTGATATCGCCGCCGAGTTCGAGCTTTTGTATCTCACCCAGTTCGGATAAAATTTCGAGGTTGCGATAGACCGTGCCGAGACTGATGCGGGGCAGTCGTTTGCGGACCATCTCGTAGACTTCGTCGGCGCTAGGGTGGGCTTTGGCGTTTCGGATTTCTTCAAGAATCATTTCACGTTGCCGCGTCATGCGATAGCGGCTGTTTTTTTCCACGTTCTTCTTTCCGGTGGCTTCGACCGGGTCGTTTGGGCCGTTCTTCGCTGTCATCTAAATAACCGGTGGCGGGTCAATTTACGTCTGAATTGGGTTCGATGGAGATCATTATTTATAACAACCTTCACGGGTTGCGTCAAGAAACCAATTCGCAATCATTTTAAAATCCGGTCACCCGGCTCCATCTTCATGTTCACCGAGAACCGCTGTCGGCACAAAACAACATTTGACAAATGAAAGCGATTTGCTGTAAAATATCAACCGTTTATGAGAATGTCCACCCTAACGCCTGCACACTTATTGCAAGTAATTCCCGCACGTTGAACCTCATCGAAAGGGATCGATCCTGATGACCTATGCTGTTTGCGACAATACCCAGAGAATCCGTTTTGAAAAACCGGACCTTGCGGAGATGACGAAAAATTACACGGTCGTGGATCTTCATTTCCACAGTCGACATTCCGATGGGTCTAATTCAATCGAAGAAATCGCCCATTATGCCAGAGAGTTGAACATCGGCATTGCCATCACCGATCACAATGCCGTCGACGGTGCGGTTGAAATCGATGCCTACAAGGATGTTCTCAGCATTCCCGGCATCGAAGTTACTTCTCTGGAAGGCGCCCATATTATTGTCTACTTTTACGATATCAAGAGCCTGCAGCAGTTTTACGCTCACGAGGTCCAGCCGTTCATGGGCAATGACATCATGAGCTCGACGACCCTGAGGATGGAAGAAATCATCACGCGCGCCCGCCATTACAGGTCGGTCGTCATTTTTCCCCATCCCAGCTGCGCGGTGTACACCGGTGTGTGCAACACTTATTTTACGGAGGCGCGGCGTCAGGAACTGTTTAAAATGGTCGACGGGGTGGAGGTGATCAATTCAGGCAATCTGAAGAAGCAGAACCTCAAATGTGCGCTGCTGGGGTTCAATCTCGACAAGGCCATCACCGGTGGCAGTGACGGTCATCTACTCGGACACATGGGCAAGGTCGTCACCTATGCCAACTGCCGTCCCGAACGCAGGGCTTTTCTCGACGCCGTCAAAAAGAAAAGAAATAAGGTGATCGGGAAGGAGGTCAATCTCTTTCGCAAGATGACAGCCAATGGGTTCAAGTTAAAGTCAAACTTTAGAAACAGAACAGATCTAATTGAAAAAAATATAAAATACGGTTATACACTAATCCACACCAAATCAAAGGCGCTGCAAGAAAATGTGCGGCGCAACCTCAACGTAAAACTCGGGCGGCGGATCAAGCCCAAGTCGTTCCATTACGACTATTAGGCCGAAAAAACGACAGTTGAATCCGGGTATGATTTTTCGTCGCGCGCCTCGAATTGCCCAAACCGGGTTTTTACGGGAATCGTTCCTGCCGGCCGGATGGCGAACAACCTCGGACCCCTTTGAGGGTGGTTGTCCTACCCGAAGCGCTGTCATCGTTCGAACTTTTTAGTCCGACAACTCTCCCACTTCAGACGCCCCTTCTCACGCGATTGACTCCAGAGCGTCACGAAACAGTGGCGAGATCCTTCTCTACAATGAAATCTGTGCTATGCGGGTACGTGAGTAAAATCCACCGCCCGCTTCGCTCAAGATGCAGGGGTCGCGGAGGAGGGGGTAATCGTTTTCCTTGTCGTTACGAGAGGACGGCCTTGCAAAAGCTCTCAGCTTGGATGGTCAATCGAACCACCTCAGGTGGCATCTTGGTGACAGGAGCAATGGAAAGCCAAAGGGTTGCTGCTGATTGCTTTCCGCCCTCTCAGCGGAAAGCAATAAAACGAAACTTGTCCTCTGCGCGCCCAGCGTCTCTGCGGTGAATATGAATCACCGACGCTACCCCTTTTAAAGAGGTTCAGCAAGTGACCCCCTATAGAGGGGCTCGGTCGCTCGGAATAAAAAAAGGCAGGGGCCGGGCCCTGCCTTCAGCAAGCGGTCAGTGCTGGAAATACCAACCACCGATTTTATTGGTCAAAAACGGAAACGCTTTGCCAGCAGTTGATGCGCAGCCAGCCGTCCCGGCGTTCGGCCGGATAACGTCGTTCGTTCTTTTTTCTGCGGTCACGGCCGGTAAATATTCGGCCGGATGAAATCGTCTGTCGCCCTCGACGGTCCGAGGCACCTTTGCGTCGATCAACGGGCGAACGTTCCGACCAGGGTTCGATGTCAATTTTCGTAGGTGTTGTTGAACGGAATTTCGTCACCGTGTTCATTCCTCTTCCAAACGTGAGAGTCGCTTATCTGCATGCTCAAGATGGTGTTTTGCGCCCGTTTACATCAACCTATTCGTTTTGTCAACCCATTCGGCGCGAAGACAGAAATTCTCGATGAAAATAAAATTCCATAGATTACGCAGTGTAACCGGGGTTTAAAGCGCTCAACAGTTGATCACCTTAAAACCCACTCACCCGGCTCCATTTAAAGGTTTACCGAGAACCACTGGACTGAAGATATCGATGTTTTATTTTTCGTATCCACGCGTAAAGATAAGTATAGCAATGTAAATCAAGAGTTTTCAATCCGATTCCGAAACCATTTTGTTGTTGACCTGTTTTGATGGATTCGTATAGATAATCATATGTTTTTCTGTCTTGGTAATACCAGTGGGTTATAAATACTCTGGTTGACGTTCCCGGTTATCGGGATGTCTGGGCATCGATGATCGCCTTTTGCGATTGTCGAAGACAAACGGTCCGACACAATCTAAAATGGAGGGAAGAAGATGAAAAGACTCAAATTTAGTGCAGTGGCCGCAATCGTTGCAATCTTTTTATTTGCAGGTCTCGTAACCGCGGGGACACTTGCCGATGTCAAGGCCAAGGGCTTCATTTCGGTCGGTGTCAACGAGGGTTTATTTGGATTTTCCAAGCCCGATGAAAAAGGCGTTTGGGGCGGGCTGGACGTCGATACGGCCCGGGCAATTTCCGTCGCGATTTTCGGTTCTCCGGACAAAATAAAGTTTATCCCCCTGACGGCCAAAACCCGGTTTACGGCCCTGCAGTCCGGTGAAATCGATGTCCTCACACGCAATGCGACCCAGACCCTCACCAGAGAATCCTCCTTGGGCCTGAACTTTGCACACGTCAACTATTACGATGGTCAGGGGTTCCTGGTGCCGAAGAAACTCGGGGTGAAGAGCGCCAAGGAACTGGACGGTGCGACGATCTGTGTTCTGCCCGGCACCACCACCGAACTGAATGCCGCCGATTTTTTCCGGGCCAACAAGATGACCATGAAGCCGGTGGTAATCGAAAGCACCCCGGAACTGGCCAAAGCCTTTTTCGCCGGTCGCTGTGACAGCCTGACCTCCGATGCCTCCCAACTGGCCGGAACCCGTGCCGTGGCGCCCAATCCCGACGATTATGTCATCCTGCCGGAAATCATTTCGCGTGAACCGCTGGCGCCGGCCGTTCGGCATGGCGACGATCAATGGTTCGATATCGTGAACTTCGCTACGATGGCCATGATCGAAGCCGAATACCTCGGCATATCCTCCAAGAACGTGGACGACATGCTGAAGAGCGGCGACCCTCAAATTCAGCGCTTCCTGGGCGTGAGCCCGGGCAACGGCGAGGCCCTGGGGCTGGACGAAAAATGGGCCTACAAAATCGTCAAGATGGTTGGCAATTACGCCGAGGTTTTCGAACGCAACGTGGGCGTCAATACGCCGCTGAAGCTCGAACGCGGTTTGAATGCCCTGTGGACCAAGGGCGGAATTATGTACACCCCGCCGTTTAAGTAAGTCCATCCCGGTAACCCACCGAGCCGTCGACCCGCTGTAATTTTTAACGGTGGATCGACGGCTCGTAACCATTTCCGCTTTTTAAGCCGATGCCGCAGGACGAAACATCTCATACCGGGACCGTGACACCGTCGAAAGCACCCTTTTGGTATGACCCCAAGGTTCGGGCGGTCTTTTTCCAGGTCGGTGTTTTGGGAATGGTCGGGCTGCTGGGGTATTACCTGATGACCAACACGCTGGCCAACCTTGAAAGACAGGCCATTGCCACCGGGTTTGGTTTTCTGGAAAAACAGTCGTCGTTTGAAATCGGGGAATCTCTCATTTCCTACTCCGCGGCCGACACCTATTTCAAAGCCCTTCTCGTCGGTGCGCTCAATACCTTGCTGGTCTCCTTCATCGGAATAACGCTCACCATCATTCTGGGGACGTTCATCGGTATCGCCCGGCTCTCCACCAACTGGCTGTTGTCCAAGATGGCCGCGATTTACATCGAGTTCTTTCAGGACATCCCGATCCTGCTGCAGCTCTTCTTCTGGTACGCATTTTTCTACGAAATTCTGCCGCAGCCGCGTCAGGCCATCAATCTTTTTAAGGGCGTGTTTTTATGCAACCGGGGCCTGATCTTCGCCATTCCCGCGGCCCATCCGGCTTACAAATACAGCGCTGTGGCATTTCTGATCGGTTGTCTCGCGGTATACCTGATGCGGCGCTGGGCCCGTAAACGCCAGGATGAAACCGGCCGGATATTCCCGGTTTTTAGAGCGGCCGTCGGGATTCTGATCGGTCTGCCGGTGTTAACGTGGTGGGCTGCCGGAGCGCCGACCGCGATGGACATGCCGGTCTTGAGAGGATTCAACTTTCAGGGCGGCATCACTGTCAGTCCTGAATTCACCGCCGTTCTGCTGGGACTCGTGCTCTACACGGCGGCCTTCGTGGCCGAGGTCGTTCGCGCCGGCATTCAGTCGGTCAGTAAAGGCCAGACAGAGGCCGCCGCTTCCATCGGGCTGAAGCCGGGACAGATCCTTAACCTGGTCATCCTGCCCCAGGCCCTGCGGGTCATTATCCCGCCGTTGACCAGCCAGATGCTCAACTTGACGAAAAACAGCTCTCTGGCAGTGGCGATCGGCTACCCCGAGTTCGTTTCGGTTGCAGGGACCACCATCAACCAGACGGGCCAGGCGATCGAGGGCGTGGCGCTCATCATGACGATTTATCTCATTTTCAGCCTGACGACCTCGGCCTTCATGAACTGGTACAACAAGAAAATGAAACTGGTGGAGCGATAAGCGGCCAATGAATAACGAGCGCTCGCAGACATCATCGGTCGAAGCGGTCAAACCGCCGCGGATGCGTATCGGCGTCGTGGGCTGGCTGCGGGCCAATCTCTTCAGCACCTGGTACAATTCTTTGCTGACGCTGGTGACCCTGTATGTCCTCTGGCAAGTCGTTCCGCCGTTTATCCGTTGGGCCTTTATCGACAGCTTGTGGACCTCGACCGGCGAAGAGTGCCAGGCGGTCGACGGCGCCTGCTGGTCTATCATACCGGCCAATATCCGCTTCATCATGTTTGGTTTTTATACTTACAGCGAACAATGGCGACCGGCCATCGCCGTCGTCGTGCTGGTGGGTCTGCTGGTTTACAGCCAGTATCGTTGCAACTGGAAGAAGCGCTTGATCTATATCTGGCTTGCCGGCCTTGTCGGCATGGGCGTGCTCATGCGGGGCGGTATTTTCGGCCTGACGCCGGTGGAGAGCACCAAATGGGGCGGCCTGCCGTTGACGCTTCTTCTGTCGGTCTTCGGTCTGACGGCCGCGTATCCGCTTGGCATCGTGCTCGCGCTGGGCCGGCAGTCCCGCATGCCGGCCGTTAAAAGTCTGTGCGTCGTCTATATCGAGCTGATTCGGGGGGTCCCCTTGATCAGCCTGCTTTTCATGTCTTCGGTGGTTTTTCCTCTGTTTTTGCCGGAAGGCGTTACGGTCAACAAGATCCTGCGGGCCCAGGTAGCCATCATCTTGTTTACCGCCGCTTATATCGCTGAAGTGGTGCGCGGCGGATTGCAGGGCATGTCCCGGGGCCAATACGAGGCCGCGGAATCTCTGGGGCTAAAATACCACCAGACCATGCGCCTGATCATTTTACCCCAGGCGCTCAAGATCGTCATTCCACCCTCGGTCAGCATCCTGATCTCGGCCTTCAAGGACACCTCGCTGGTGGTGATCATCGCCCTGTACGACCTGCTGAAAACGACCCAGTCTGTTTTGGGTGACCCGCGCTGGATGGGATACTCCCCCGAAGCGTACATTTTCCTCGCCTTGATCTATTTTATCTGTTGTTTTTACATGTCCAATTTCAGCCGCAAACTGGAGCATCAGTTGGATACAGGGCGTTGAAAAACTATCCGTATACTACCGATATCATAACAGGAAAAGACGATTCATGAATCAAACATCCCCCAACCAAACCGAGCCGGCAACCGCCGATGACGCCATTATCGAAATCATCGACATGCACAAGTGGTTCGGCGAGTTCCACGTTCTGCAGAACATCACCCTGAAAGTCGCCCGAAAAGAGCGCATCGTCATCTGCGGCCCCTCGGGTTCGGGCAAATCAACACTGATCCGGTGTATCAATCGTCTCGAGGAGCACCAAAAGGGCCGGATAATCGTCGATGGAATCGAGCTGACCAATAACGTCAAAAACATCGAGAAGATACGCGCCGAAGTCGGGATGGTCTTTCAACACTTCAACCTGTTTCCGCACCTGACGATTCTCGACAACTTGACGCTCGGTCCGATGTGGGTGCGCAAAGTCCCCCGCAAAGAAGCCGAGGATGCGGCGATGCACTACCTCGAAAAGGTTCAAATTGCCGAACAGGCCAAGAAATATCCCGGTCAGCTTTCCGGTGGACAACAGCAGCGTGTGGCCATCGCCCGCAGCCTGTGTATGGCACCCAAAGTGATGCTGTTCGATGAGCCTACTTCCGCACTCGACCCGGAAATGATAAAAGAGGTTTTAGATGTCATGATCGATCTGGCCCGGGAAGGCATGACGATGCTCGTGGTGACGCATGAAATGGGTTTTGCAAAGAGCGTCGCGCACCGGGTCCTTTTCATGGACTACGGCCAGATCGTGGAAGCCAACACGCCGGATGAGTTTTTCGACAACCCGCAGCACGATCGCACCAAACTCTTTCTCAGCCAGATTCTGCAGTGACCGTGGAGGTTCGACAGAGTTAAACCCCTATTGTCGTGTCGTCTTTGAAGTGTCTCGACTGCCTTGAGTGACGAAATTGAACGCACATAAGGTTCCCGGTTCAAGGTTCAACGTTCAGGGTTGAGGGATGAAAGCAATTTGAGGTTTCAGGTGTCGGTTATTTAATTAATCATCGTCTCAGGTATTCGTTCGTTTCTGGAACTGTCAAACTTTGGGAGTCTCCCCAGCAAAACTGAGGTATTGCCGATGATTATTAAGATAATGATTTTGGATAGGCAGAGTGAGGAAGTCGTATAAGTCATACGTCGACGAGCGATAACGCAGTCCAAAATCTTTATATGGAAGCCTATAGACCAATATCGGATCGGAGTCGGCCTTTAGGAAATGAAACCGATTGTCGCCATTGTGGGACGTCCCAACGTGGGGAAATCCACCTTTTTTAACCGCGTAACGCACACCCGGGACGCCCTGGTGTCGGATTCCCCGGGTCTGACCCGTGACCGGCACTTCGGTGAAGCGCAGTGGGACGATACCGAGTTCATCCTGGTCGACACCGGCGGCTTTGCCGGTGCAGACGAACTGGCGTCACAAATCGCCACTCAGGTGCGCCTGGCCATAGACGATGCCGAGGTCATCATCTTCATGATGGATGGACGGCAGGGGCTGTCTCCTTACGATCGGGAAATCGTCGACCTGCTGCGGCCGATCTCCAAACCCGTATTTTACGCCGTCAATAAAATCGATGGGCCGGAGAACGAGATTCAGATGTCGGATTTTTACGGCCTCGGCATCGAAATGCTTTATCCGCTCTCGGCCGAACACCGCTACGGCCTGACCGATCTGCTCGACGACCTGGTGCGTGTGCTGGCGAACTTCCAGACGCTGTCGGACGCGCCGGCCGACAGCGAGGTCGTTCGTCTGGCGGTCGTAGGTCGGCCGAATGTCGGCAAATCATCCCTCATCAACTGTATCCTGGGCAAGGAGCGCCTGCTGGTCAGCGATGTGCCCGGCACCACCCGGGACGCCATCGACACCCTGCACCGGGTCAACCAAAAGTCCTATCTGCTCATCGATACGGCCGGTATACGGCGCAAGGGCAAGGTGTCACGCAAACTCGAGAAATTCTCGATCATAAAGTCCCTCCGCAGCCTGGGCCGCTGCGATGTGGCCCTGGTTATCATCGACGCATCGGAAGGGATCACGGAACAGGACATCACCATCGCCGGTTATGCCCATGAGCGCGGCTGCGGCTGCGTCTTCCTTCTGAACAAATGGGATTTGGTGGAAAAGGACCGCGACACGTTGCGGCGTTTCAGCCAAAGACTAAAGGAGCAGGCCAAATTTCTCGGCTTCGCGCCGGTGCTCTCCGTTTCGGCGTTGACCGGGCAGCGCGTGCCAAAAATTTTCAAACTTGCGGACGAGGTCTACCGCCAATACAGCACGCGCGTCGGGACCGGTCGCTTGAACAAAGTCTTCGAGACGGCCATCGAGCAGAACACGCCGGCCCTGCACCGCGGTCGGCGCATCAAATTTTTCTACGCCACACAGATAGCGACCAAGCCGCCCACGATCGTGTGTTTTGTGAACTACCCGGAAGCCGTCCATTTCTCCTACCAGCGCTATCTGGTTAACCGTGTGCGCCACGAGACCGGCCTCGATAAAACGCCCGTGCGCCTTTTTTTCCGAAAGCGTGAAAGACGACGGTTTCCGGGGCAAAGGCCTAAATAAATTAAAAAGTTAGTTTTTTAGTTTAGTATCGAGTTTCATACCATGACCGATTTATTCGAGTATCAATCCCGCATAGCCCTGGATTCTTCGCGCCCCTTGGCCGAGCGCATGCGGCCGCGGAACCTCTCCGAATTCGTCGGACAGCGGCACCTGGTCGGCGAGGGGGCCGTGATCCGTCTGGCTGTCGAAAAGGACCAGATCTTCTCCATGATCCTGTGGGGTCCGCCGGGTTGCGGTAAAACCACCCTGGCCCGCATCATCGCGGGCGAGACCCGCTCTCATTTTGCTCACTTTTCAGCAGTACTCTCGGGTGTAAAAGACATTCGGGCGGTCATCGACGATGCCCGGCAGCAGTTGAGCCTGCGCCGCAAGAAGACCATTTTGTTCGTGGATGAAATCCACCGCTTCAACAAGGCCCAACAGGACGCTTTTCTGCATCACGTCGAAAGCGGGCTGATCACCCTGATTGGCGCCACGACCGAAAATCCATCTTTTGAAGTGATTGCCCCCCTGTTGTCACGCTGCCGGGTGCTGACGCTGAACATGCTGAGTGAGGCGGAGATCGGTGCCATACTGGCGACGGCCATGGACGACAAGGAGCGCGGTTTCGGAAATCTCGGGGTCGAACTGAGGCCGGAAGCCCTGGCGCACCTGAGCGGCATTGCCGACGGGGATGCCCGCACGGCCCTCAACGGCCTCGAGATCGTTGCGGCTGTCATGCGCGGATCAGAAGAAACCGATACCCGCTCCGTGCCGCGGCGGATCTCACTGCCCGAGGTCGAAACGGCCCTGCAGAAAAAAGCGCTGCTTTACGACAAGACGGGTGAAGAACATTACAACCTGATTTCGGCTCTCCACAAGAGTTTGCGCGGCAGCGACCCGGATGCCGCCCTTTACTGGCTCGGCCGCATGCTGCGGGCAGGTGAGGACCCTTTGTATATCGCCCGCCGTATGGTCCGTTTTGCCTCCGAGGACATCGGCAACGCCGATCCGCGGGCTCTCGGCGTGGCGATCGATGCCATGGAGGCGTTCAAATTCATCGGTCGACCGGAAGGGGACCTGGCCCTGGCCCAGGCAGCCGTCTATCTCGCGACGGCTCCCAAGAGCAACAGCCTGTATACGGCCTACCAGGCGGTGGTGGCCGATATCGCGGCCACCGGATCTCAACCGGTGCCTTTAAAGATCCGCAACGCCCCCACGCGGCTGATGAAGGATCTCGGCTACGCCGAGGGCTATCGGTATGCCCACAATTATGCAGAGGCATACGTGCCGCAGGAGTATCTGCCAGATGTCCTCAAGGGGCGGCAATACTATCGACCGACCGACAGGGGCTACGAAAAAATCATCAAGGAGCGGCTCGCTCACTGGCAGCGGTTGAAGAAGACGGAGAAATCGTGAAGTTTTCGCTGCGGGTCTCTCGATCAGAGCCGCCGGCTGGCGTTCCCGCCGCAAAAGACCGTTCGAAGAGGGTGACCTCGCCCGAGGTCTCGATCAGCAGCACAGTCGACGACCGGGTCCCGTAATTCGGGCTGGTGATGAAAAGCGGTGAGAGAGTGCGTTCCCATTCGAGACCCACGCCGGTGTCCGGCAGTTCCCGATCCGCTGCGACGGTACGGTCCGCCAAAAGGGCGAACAGGTCCTCGGTATCCCACCCGCCCCTGAGGTTCAACAGGTCTTTCAACCGTTTTTTCCCCTGTGACACTTTTGGCCATTCGGTGTCGATCAGGTGGTTGCTCAAACCGTAGAACCCCGGCTGCAGCTTTACGATCCCGTTGCCGCGATTGGAGTAGTACCAGAGGCCCGTTTGGTCGCCCACCAGCAGGTTGAAGCCGTTGTAGCGGAGAGCGGTTTTCTGCAACTGCTCGAGATAATCTGCGGGTGGAGCGTCACCGGTTAAAAAGCCGTTGATCAACAACCCCCGTGAGGGCGCCTGCGGAAGCTGGTGCGCCGGATCGCGGTAGTTGGTCAGGGCCGCCAGCCGTCCCCGCCGCGATATGCCGAGCCACGTGCCGCCTTCTTTAAGGTCGCGGCCGCCGTAGACTTCCGGGAAATCGGTCCAGACCGACAGTGGTCGGGTCGGGCGGGTATAGAATTCGTCGCGGTTGGCCGCCAGGATCAACCGGAAACCGGGTTGGGTATTAAACGAAAAAAGAATCAGACACATGGTGCCGTCATTGACCGTCATGTTTTGTTGTGATAGGAATCGGATCGACTATATTTGTTCAATTCTAGTACATAATCAATTGATTACTTAAAATCAACACAAGGAGGCTCCCGGAATGAAAGAAGTGGTTATTGTCAGTGGGTCGAGGACGGCGATCGGTACCTTCGGCGGCGGTTTGCAGTCGGTGCCGGTGGTTGAATTGGGTGCACTCGTGATAAAAGACGCACTCAAGCGGGCCGGGTTGCGACCGGTTGCCGGGCGTCAAATGGAGGCAGACGCACCGGACAAGCTGAAAGGAAGGGGCCTGATTGAACTGGAGAAACAGTCCCAAGGCTGGGATGCTGCCGCCGCGCCGGTCACCGTCGACGAGGTCATCATGGGCAACGTGCTGCAGGCCGGGCAGGGGCAGAATCCCGCCCGGCAGGCGATGGTGCGGGCCGGGGTACCCAAGGAAACCCCTGCTTATACCATCAACAAGGTCTGCGGCTCCGGACTCAAGTCAATCGCTCTGGGCGCTTCCGCCATCATGACCGGCCAGGCCGAGGTGATCATTGCCGGAGGGCAGGAAAACATGAGCCAGGTGCCGATGGCGCTGCCAAAGGCCCGCTGGGGCTACCGTATGGAATTGACCGGCAGCGGCGAGATTCACGATCTGATGGTGTTCGACGGTCTCTTCGAAATCTTCTACGGCTATCACATGGGACTGACGGCCGAAAACATCGCCACGCTCTATGACATCAGCCGCAGGGAGCAGGACGAACTGGGCGTTCTCAGCCACAACCGGGCACGCAAGGCCATGAAGGAAGGCCTGTTCGGTCAGGAAATCGTGCCGGTGGTGATCAAGTCCCGCAAGGGCGAAACCGTTTTTGAGGTGGACGAGCGTCCAATGGATACGGACATCGAAAAAATGGCGAAATTGCGCCCGGCTTTCAAGAAAGACGGGACCGTTACCGCTGGAAACGCCTCCGGCATCAACGACGCTGCCGCAGCGGTTCTGCTCATGAGCGCCGAAAAGGCCGCCGAGCTGGGTCTCGAACCGCTTGTCCGAATCAAAGGCTTTGCAGCGGGCGGCGTCGATCCGGCTTTTATGGGGCTCGGCCCGGTGCCGGCGGTGCGCAAGGTGTTGAAAATGGCCGGCATGGAATTGAGTGATATCGATACCATCGAGTTAAATGAGGCCTTCGCTGCGCAGGCGATCGGCTGCATGCGCGAGCTCGGGATCGAAAACGACCGGCCCAACGAGCTGGGAAGCGGCATCTCTCTCGGACACCCGATCGGCTGCACCGGCACCCGGCAGATGGTCACCGCAATGAACCAGATGAAGCGCAAGGACTACCAAACCGGTCTCATCACCATGTGCATCGGCGGCGGAATGGGGATGGCCATGATCGTCGAGCGTTAAAACGATCCGCCGGCCGCGATTCAGCCGTTGAACAGCAGCGCGTTCTCTTTACCGCCGCGACAACGGCTGAATGAAAAGGTTCTCGAATAAGGAGGCCGCCACCGCCTCTCAATCTAATTTTTCCTTTACACGACCGGGCTCTATTGCTATAAGCGCCAAGAAAATATAGACATTTCGATACGGGCCTAAAAGATCGACCATCTAAGCAGTGAATACAGGGGAAAGCATGAGCGCAGCCAGAAAATTGGGTATCCTGGTGTTTTGCGGGGTTCCGGCCATCATCGGCGGTGGCATTGTCTATGCCATTTTCAACGACCTCACGGCCATTTTTATTTATGAAACCATACTCTTGTTGGGTGTCGGGGCCTATTTAGCCCGATAGTCAGTAATTTCCGCTCCTAAATGGCCCTTTTCCACAATTTCGACCTCAATCACGCCTAATGCGTGGCCGATAATGGTTCAAGTCTGCGGAAGCGCTTGGGCGATGCACACGAGTTCCTTTCCGCGCTTTACGGCTGACCTGCCACGTCTTTAGCGTGATTTCCTTATTTGATCGCGAATCTCGACAACCACCTCTCTTTCCTGCCGGACGATAGAACCGAACGATAAAAAAAATCGGGGTCGCTGCATGAACGAAAGCCGAAACGGTCGCTATACCCGTAATTTGATTCTGTGGGTGTTTTTGGCCTATTTCCTGGTATCCCTCTTCATGCTCGGTTGGCTGCTGTGGCCGTTCTTATCCACGATTGTCGTGGCGGCAACGGTCACCGGGACCTTCAATCCACTCTACCAGATACTGAATCGTAAGCTCCCCTCGGTGGGAGCGTCACTGGTTACCTGCGGGATTATATTTTTCCTGCTGTTCCTCCCTATCGTTTCTCTTGTCGGCATCCTGGGAATCATTTTCGGACCGCTGGCGGTCACCGGTTTTCTGACCCTGACGGACATCTATCACGCCAGTTATCAGAATCTGGTCGAACCGTCTAAAACGTGATATAAGGGACCGTTGAGCCAGTTAAGCCCGTTAGGCCGGTTGAGCGGTTTTTAAACCCTGACCCGATCGACCAAACCAACGAGCCGACGGGCTCAACCGGCACAACGGGCTCAACCGGCCTAACCGGCCTAACCGGCCTAACGGGCCTAACGGGCTCAACCGACTAAACCGAACAAGGTGAGTAAATGATACCA
>Ga0272443_10000917_pt1 | contig 48174 bp, 39 predicted proteins | sample SSMAcet12_FD_193581 | JGI IMG/M metagenome (GOLD analysis project Ga0272443, IMG submission 193581) | Marine sediment archaeal communities from Little Sippewissett salt marsh, Falmouth, MA, United States - SSM-Acet-12 | ecosystem: Environmental > Aquatic > Marine > Wetlands > Sediment ...
GCAAGCTCCAGCGCGCTCAACCGATGCTTCGCTACCTTCTGTTCCAGCTGTGTCATCTCACGATCCTCCTTCATCCCTGCTCCTCTTATCGGATGAACGGAGAGATACTTAACTGTTCACTTAATGAACGGGAACCTGCAAATCAAGATCAAACAGTTGCGTAGACGCACCGGCATTGAGGATGCGCCGGAATAGATGGTGCCTGATCCAATTCAAACTCCTGTCCGTTCAATGGCCCACACACTGGACACACTCGTTCATCCAGAGCTGTATACCATACTACTTTCTCAACTTTCATGTCTTTAAATAGGTGCATTCTTCCCTGGTTGTAGGATCGCATGATCTCGGTTCTGGTGATTACCTCAATCCTATTCTGTGCAGTCTTGAATACCTTCTTGCCAGCGAACCGGAATTTGTCCTTCTCTGACGGTTTGATCACATCACCGATGTCCAGTGCGATCTGGCCGATATCCCGTCCTGAAAGAATGCCTGCCTGCAGATTGATCTTGATGTCTTCAAGTAGTCGATCTGAGACAGTTCCGAGCAACTTGATGTTGTAGCGAGCAAGGGCGTCGAGGGCATTGCCGTCAATCGTGTCGAACGCACCATCGATCATTGTCTGCCACTCGCGGATCTCCTTCACGCCCATCACGCCGCTATCGCGCATCTCGGACACACCTCGTTCAATTCCCAAGCGGAACGCATCCTTTGTCATCGGTCTGGCGAGATCGGTGGTTGTCTTTTTCATCTCCTTCAGGATAATCTCGATTCGCTTGAGGATGGAGTCCAGAAGACGCTTCCAGATCGCTGTTCCGGGTGTGACACTCTTCATCTCTGCCACGCGCAGCAGCTCGCTCCGAACTTGGGTTGCAGCCTGCTCCAAAGCTTTCATCAGCAGCGCTTCCTGCTCGGTTGTGTATTGCTGCGCCGCTTTGAGCGAGATGTTCAGCTCCGCCTCGAGTCGTGGATCGATGGCGGCCATGGTCAGTGATCCTCGCCGGGTGTGTCAAGACCACCGCCATTGCGCCCGGCTAAGATCTCGCGATTCACATTCCGGTAGAGGGCTTCGACATCTTCATCAGTGAACGCCTTGGATTCACTCTCTTTCAGCTTTTCTCCCGCTGGCAATCCCAAGAACTGTCGTGCTTCATCGCAGGTCAGCACATCCTGCAGCGTCAGATTGGCGATCACTTCGGGTTTCAGGACACGAGAGATACGTGAGTCCTCGTCTTTGTATTGCTCGTCCTCGACTGCAGGCTGCAGTCCGAGACGTGTTTGCAGTGTCGTCCGACTAATCAGTCCACGGTCGAAAAGCTCGATATACATCGTTCGACGATCTTGCTCTTCAGCCAGGTCGAGGTCATCGAACTTGAAAGTCAGTTCGGTGCCACCCTGGCCCTGCATCTCCAGCCAGTCGAGGTAGACCCAGTCGAGGATCTCGCGCACGATCCGTTTGATCTCGGACAGCATGATGATGATCTTCTTGAACCCCACAGATGCGGTCGCGAAGTTCGGCCCCTCGCCTGTGATCAGACTCTTCACAAATCCCAGGGCGACAACGATGTCGCTCTTGACCTCTTTGACCTTCTCTTCGGTGCGTAGGACTTCGCCCTCCGTGCCGTAGGTTTTCACGTCCACGTAATAGGGGACCACGACACCCTGCTTCGGGTCCATCTCATCCAGAATATCCCGGATCTTCTCAATCATCTCCTGCTTGGGCGTAATGATCTTGTCGCCGTATTTGCCACCGACTGAGATGAAGCGAAGAGGAGTGGTCCAGCGCTGGGCGATAGCTTTCTCCGCATTGCGGTAGTGGCGCATCAATTGGATGGACTCGAAGGCTGGCTGCACGACTGACACGCCGTGCAGGTTAAAATCGGGGCTGTCCCACTTGGCGCGAAAGAACTGGGCGGGTTCGAGGCTGATCTCTTTGCTCATCCCGGCGCTTGCCTTGTCATCCCGCTTCACCTTCTGGCGGATCTCTTCGATCTCGCCTGTCTCGGGGTCGAGGGTATAGGTTAATCCAATCGGGTTCAGGCAGAGGATTCGTTCGAAATCCTTGTAGCCGTTTCCCTTCTTCTGTCCACCGTAGACCTTGTACGCGGCGCACTCGCCTTTGACGAGCAGCTGCAGCACCATGTCCCTAACTAACTTGTCCAGCCCGAGTCGCCGGTGGAGGTCACGTGCTTTTTTCTGGACACCACTTTCATCAGCCAGCAGGGTGATCTGTTCGCCCACGGCAAAGACACGCCATGCGTTCACGGCGTTGTTCACAATCGGTTCGGTTGTGAAGTAGTGCCAGGCCAGCCGTGCCATCTCTTCCCATTTCTCGGGGATGCCCTCGTAGGAATCGAGTCCATTGGTCTCGCCACCCATACGGCGCAGAGCCGCGCCGTGGGCTTCAGTTGTTCCCGAAGAGACAGGGCTGCTTGACTGCAGCCCCAAGGCTGACAACAACGTCATGGTTCACTCCGTTACGGGTCAGTCCTTGTTCGTGAGGAAGTCGTAGATCTCTTGTAGCGAGGTCTCGATGTAGCCCATCGAACCCGCATGGCCCCAGTGGATCTCTTCCTTGGATTCCTCATCCACGAGTTTCTGAATGCTGCTCAGCAGCTTCGATACGTTCTGCCTGCGCTGTTCGAATACCTGCTGTGCTGTTTCCTTCTGCTGTTTGCCCGCCATCATCGCCTCCAGCTAAGATGTTGTTTCTGCTTCGTTGCGGTCCTAATCAGCGCTGGATTGTATGCGATGATCAAGTCCTCCAGCAGGCTTCCGAAGGCCTCAGTACTTGAAAATCGGCTTGGTGGTTACCGGCATGATCGCGATCTCTTCGATGTTGGTGTCGATCTCTTTCATTTCATCCAGCTCGACGGCCAGCACGGCACAGCGAACCGCGTCAATGATGTGGTCACGACCCTTCGAATAGATCACCTTGCCGTTGGACATCGTGTAGGTCTGGGTCGTGAACTGGTCCTCGACTTCGAGATCGCTGTCGGGGAAGGTGACCAGCTTTCGGGCAAGACGACCGTTGATCAGGCTGGTCATCAATTCCTTGGTCCGCTTCTTGATCTGCTTGCCGGACGTGTTGAATCCGATCGTTGTCGAGGAGCCGAAGTCGAAGGCTTCCAGCCGGTCGCTGAAGTTGTTGTCGGAGAACTTGTCCAGCCGCTTCAGGTCCTGCTCGACAGCCAGACCGTTGCCGCCCTTGTCAATCCCGATCCATGTGAACTCGAAGTAGGTGTCCAAGACAGCGATAGCTTCCGCGATGTACGGGTAGGCGACGTGCTCGAGGTGGACGCGCAGCACCATGGAAAGCATGCCTTCGTCATCTCGTTCGAACACGACCAGTTCACAGGGATCAGATGTGTAGCCGAGGTCACCCCCTAGAACGAACTCACCTGGTTGAGGCGTCAGGCCGAAGAGCAGGTCGAACCGTGTGCGGATATCATCGTCGCCTGAACAGTCCAACAGCTCTTCGCCAGTAACCACCACCTTGCGATAGGCGTGGTTGACCTGTTGGTTGGCGTGGAAAGCCTCTACGTTGAATGCGGCGTAGGAGGGGCTACCGTGTTCACCGAGGATCTCGTGCTGGTAGCCAGAGGTATCACGGCCACCGTAGAACTCGACCAGCTCCTCTTCACGTGCCTTGGTCCAGTTGGGGTGAAGCATCGAGGGCCAACGAACCACAAACCAGCGTCCGCTCTTGTCCTGGGTCAGCCGGTAGTAAGTAGAGTCACGCAGGCCGTTAGGGTTCGAGTAGATTCGCATGTGGCCGTTGGCGTTCAAGCAGCGGCGCAGGGCTTTCCAGGCACGTTCAGTCAGCCATGCACCCTCATCCACCCAGATACGGTTGACATGAAGGGAACGCAATGATTGCCCTTTGTCACCAGCAGGGCGGAAGTGGATCAGTGTTCCTCCGGCGAAACGGATCTGGTAGTAAGGCTTCCGCTTGATATCGAGGTGGCCAAGCCGGTTGATCGCGATGCTCGCCTCCAGATCAGGGTTGTTGAAGATCTGGTGCTCGACCTCTTCGATGATCGTCTCCAGATGTCCCTGGTGTGGTGTGATCACCAACCCGCTGCTGTTGGGAGTGGTAAACCCGAAGTGAAGCACAAGCGTGGTCAACACGATTGTCTTGCCCACCTCGCGACCATCCTGGTGGATGACTTGCGGGCTGGCGTTGCGCAGATCCTCGATCTGATGCTTCCAGTAGGATCGAGGGGACCCATCCAGGTTGAGCAGGAACTTTTCACCCCATAGAACCGGATCCTTCAGGATCTGGTAGGCTTGAAGCATCTCCTCGGGAATCTCCTTCGATTCCCCGCCTTTCGAAGGCTTCCGGTTCATCGGGTATTCACTTGCCGTTTGAACACACCCAGCACACGTTGTATGCGACGACAACGCGAAAGGAGGTTGCTATGAGTTGGGAAGAAGGGCTTCGACGGTTCGAGATCCATATGCGGGCAGCCGGAAAATCGCCCAACACGATCTCCGCATTCCTGCGGGATCTGCACAAGTTCGCCACATCGCAGATTGTCGAGCTGGAAAACGTCACCACCGCCGACCTCGACGCTTTCCTCGCCGGGCAGCAGTTCAAACCGGATGGCACTCCACGCAGTCCAAACAGCCTGAACCGGCTCAAGACGGCCCTGCGGTCCTTCTTCGGCTGGATGCATGGCACCGGGATTGTCGAGGTCAATCCAGCCAGTGGTGTTCGCACAACAAGCATCAACCAGAAGCCGCCGGTCTACCTTACCGATCAAGAGGAACGAGATCTGCTGCACTGCCTGCGGGACTATGGTACAAAAGCCCATACCCTTCGGGATGCCGCCATTATCAACCTTTTGCTGGATACTGGAATCCGGGTAGGCGAGTTGGTCAGCCTGGACGTCGAGGACATCGACGGCAAGCATCTGCGCATCCGCCGAGCGAAGGGTGGAAGTCCCATCGCCAAGTTCCTGCCTGTCCGAACCCGCAAAGCCATCGATGCGTACCTCCGCAGGGTACGCCCGCACCTCGACAGGTCGGAGAATGATCGAGCCCTGTTCCTCAACCAGCAGGGCACACGACTGCAAGCCCGGGCAGTGCAATTGCTTGTCCCTGCTTGGATCAAACGGGCCGGTATCGCCAAGCCGGTTACACCACACACCTTGCGGCACACGTTCGCCACATCCCTGCTGAACAAGACCGGCAACCTGTTGCTCGTCCAGAAGGCCCTCGGCCACAGCAACGTCACTACGACTCAGATCTACGCCCATGTGGCAGACAGCACTCTTGAGACTGCGGTCGAGTCCCGCACGGCCCTGAAGGTGTGAACAAGTGCCAGCCAACAGCACGATCAGCAGGGCGATGCCGAATCTGACCCATGATCCCGGGACGAACACCCCCTTTAGGGGTACCCTCGAAAAACCTTTGCGAGCTTTGGTTTTCGTTTCATCCATGCTCAAATCCTTTGCATCGCATACCGTCCAGTATGCGATGAAGCGAGACCCTTCTACTGGTCTAAACCTTTGTTAACTGGTTCAGGATCATCCATGGTATGCGATGAAACTTCCCCAGAATCGCCTTCGATCATCGGGAACTCTCCCGTCTGCATCGCCCTGGCGATCCGGCTGGTGATATGGCCGCTGGTCGGTGACGGCAATTCTTTCGCCTCCTGGCCAGACAGGTGGTGGATTTCCCGCTGCTCGACCTTCTGAATCAGCAGAATGGCCAGCTCGGAGGGCGACTTCGGGCCACCAGCGCCCAGCAGACCGGCGTCACGCTGCTCCCGGTTCACCTTCAATGCGGTCAGATGGCGGTTCATCACTCGGGACAATTCGTCAATCGTTGACCCGGCAGCCCCACCACGGATGCCGCGAACGAGCTGGATGTAGCTCATGGCAGCAATCTGCACGTAGGCGAGGTCGTTCGCCTTGTTCAGATCGGGGAAGGAGGCGTACATCTCATCGATGAAGTTCTGGAAGAGTTTCTTCTCTTCGTCGGATTGCAGCGCAGCATGGAAGGCGCCGTGCTTCTGGGCGTGCTTGTTCCCCGGATGCGACTTGTTTGGGTGTGAGCCGTTTTTCCCGCCATGGTGGTAGCATTTGCCATTGGCCATCGCCGGTGCGCCACAGGGGCCACCGTGTCGCTTCGAGCGGGCATTACACCGCTTGGCGGCTTCCAAATGGGCAGGTTGTGACACCCGATCTGATTCCCTGTTCTCAATGGCGCGGGAAGGCCCATTTTCGCTGGTATCACTCATCTTACCGTCCGTTCAATCATCGTCTTCAGAACACTCCTTATTGGATACTTACCGGAAAGCAGAGCGATCTGACCAATCCGGGAGAACGGATGGGAGGCGAAGGTGCAGAAAGAGTAACTGTGGGTTAACCTTCAAGCATGTGGTGGGTATGTCTTGGTCTGCCAGCCAGCCTTTCGATCCCATTGGACAAGTCGAAAGACATACTGCGGGAACTGAGATGCCGCGACCTTGATCTTGACGTTGGCATCATCGCGCATGAAGCCTTTGACCTCGTGGAACTCGATGGTGCCGTCCGGCAGCATGACTTCGAAGTCCGGCTTGTAATAGGTGCGGTCCGCGAGTTTCAGGTTGTGGCGCTCGAAGCAGAAGCTGTGGATCTCGCCAGCCTGCTGAAGGAGATGAAGGTGACTGGCGTACCGTGCTTCGAGCTTGTTCATGCCATCCCTGGCGGACGTCTGGCCACTGGCGGTGGGGTAGGTGCTCGCTTGATTGTTTGCCATCCGAATACCTTCTGATTCTATTCTGGATTTCTGGTTGAATTATGGACGGTGAAAAATCCATATTTCTATCTTCGTAACTACTTGTATAGAAAGGAGATATATATACAAATAATGAATTATGGATTATGGATGCTTAGTATATCCTCTTCTACCTTCTTCGCGTCGCGTCCATAATCCATATTTACCCTATCTCCAGAAATAGCCTAGGAATAATTATGGACTCCATTGCGTCCATAATTGTCCAGAAGTCCATTATTCCACCACGACATAGGCGAATCGAGGACGTCCCGCGCCCGAGTGATTCACCCTGGTCAAAGCGATCTGCCCACCGCTGATCAGCGTATCCATCGCAGGCTTCCGATCACGCTGTGAGTAGGATCGAAAGGGTTTCATCTTGTTCATGTCCCTTTCCGTGATACCTCGTTCGCCAGCGCGTTGAATCGCCAGGTAGAAGTCATTGACCATTCGTTCGAAATCCGTGTCTGCGATCCGTTGCTTCACTTCTCGGGCGAGCAGCTCGGTGTGGTAGCCGACGAATCGCGTTGCCCACAGGGCGTGGTCGTAGGTGATGATCGGCTGCTCGATATTGTCAGCGCAGGCGCAGATCATCGCGATCTTGACCGTGTGTTCCACCGCCCGGCTCCACAGGGCATCGACGCCGGTGTTGGCAGACTCGTCAGCCTTCAGCTCCACGTAGAGTCTGAACTCTTCGAGCAGTTCACTTGCTTCGGGCGATTCGGGAACGAGGACTGTCTCTGGAATCGATTCTGGATGCTTGCCCACCAGGTTTCGTTGGGTGCCAGTCTGACTGATGGCCTGTTCAATCCATTCGAGGATCTCGAGCGGGATGTCCTGGTGCTTCTTGCCTCTCTGCAGAGGTGGCCGTGATCGGTCCGAGACGTCCACGACCAGGAAGCGGTTGAGGAACCCGTCCACCACGTTCTTCGACTCCAGTGCCGAGTAGAACGTGTGAGGTGTCGTCGTCCCGTGGATGCTGACGCAGGGGTATTCAATGCTCACCGTTGGCCGGGTGGCCTGATCCGCGTATTCGGTTCCGATGAACACGGTGTCCGCCGAGCTGAACAGGCGGATCATGTTGATCAGGATTTCCTTGTTGTACCGCCCGGCGTTCTTCGCCTGAAGCGCCTGCATCATCAACCCGAACTCATCGAGCTGGAAGAGGACTGCCGGGGTCAGCTTTACGCGTGACAGCAAGCCCTGACCGCTGGCGATGTTCTCCCCACCGAGCCGTCGGGTCAGATTGGCGGCGTTCAGGATGTTCTTGACGATTTTGCGCGGGTGGTCTTTTCCGCCTGCGGTCACACCGATGGAGATCAGGTAGAGGTTGGTGCGCAGTTCGGACTCGTGCATGTACTTGCGACCCAAAACAGTTGAGGCAAGGGTCAGCGCTGCGTTGACCGCGAACTCGGGAACTGGCCGAATGGCCGTGTCCAGGATGTACCGTGTGATGTTCCCGAGAATGCCCGGTGGATCGGTCAAGCCGATCGGATCGGTTTCCGGTGGAGTCTTGCTGACAAACGTGCTGTCCGTGCTGACTGGCTGCGGAGATTCCACCCAGCCGTGCTGCTTCGCCATCCAGAAGATGGTGGAGAGCGTGACGCCGCCGTCCGGCTTCATGTTCACCCACGTCCGGCGCTGGCTGTGTGGATCGTACTTCGATGACTGCATCGACCACTCGGTCCAGAGTCCATAGGCCTGCTCTCCGGCTTGTGTAGCGTGGAGGGCCATGCCCACCTGCAGCCATGTCTGGTAGTCATCCGAGGGGACAAACACCAACGCAGAGCGGATCTCCTGCACCTTGTCCGGTGGGAGCAGCTGTTCGCTGAGCGGGAGGGTGGTTGACTTCTCCTGTGTGCAGAGCTGCAGCAGCCAGTCTGGAGCGGGGGCGATGGCAGCCCCATTGGTTGGATCGCCGGACTCTTCCCATTCGTACTGCTTGCCTGAGGCATGCAGGCTTGGTGGGGCGAGGACATAGCCACCATCGGCACGAACATCGACGCCGACACCGAGCGAAGCGACCCCTGACTTGATGCAAACGTCTGCCGGGTAGTGGAAGTAGAGATGCCGACCACCACTGCCGGTTAGCACTTCGAGGGTGTCCGGATGACCCTGGTCGATGTCCTCCCATGACTCCTCCCCCAGATAGCCACTTGCTGGCTTGCTGTCGATGTCGACTACAAGCAGACGACCGGACACTTCGCCGGTGGCGATGGCGATGTTTGCCCATGGATGCTTCTGCCACCAGGCAGTGATCACTTCTGGGTCGATGCTGGCGTCCTTGAACCCATGCCGAGTAAGGGGGTGCTTGCCTGGACTGGTGCAGGTTGTCTTGCCACAGGAGCAGTGGCCATCTCGCATGGAGTGCGTTGGGAAGACCGCCCAGCCTCGATCAGCGTAGCTCAGAGCGGTCTGGAGGTTCTCAGAATGGGACATAGTCGACGTAGACCTTCATGTATGCCCAGGCGGCCTGCTGGCAGAACCGCCGGAACTGTTCGGGAGTGAGTTGGGAGAGAGGGCGGTCAGTCAGCTGCTCGGATTCGATCAGGTTGCCGACCTGTTCGACCGCTGTATCGACCGCATGCTGTTCCAGTTCCTCATCGCTCCACTTGCCGTTGTTTGCAGCGAAGAGGACGAAGCGCGGCTTCTTCAACTTCTCATAGTGCTCACGCGAGATCGTGATTGTCTCGTCCATCAGAACGGTGCCTCCTCGTATTCAACGGGTGCGTAGATTTCCTCTTCCTCGCGGTCAGCCTCGACTTCGACGGTCGGCAGGTCCACGCCCTCGAAGCGGTGCCGGAGGACACGCCAGTACTTGCCATCCTCTCGGACTTCGATCTCCGTGGGTGCCTTGAGGTCGGCTGCAGCACGCAGGGCTTCAGTCACTGTCGCCACCTTTGGATCGCCTCCCATGCGCCGCCACCATTGCCGCGCCTTTTTCGCGGCGAACCCTTCATGTTCGAGGCACACCCATTCGGAGTAACAGTCGTAGAGACCCTCGTAGTAGTCCACCTTCAGCGAGTCGGGCTTGCCGGGCTTGGAGTGCCGGGAGTACCGGATCTTCCGCACGTGCACCCGGAGCGGCTCTCGCTCGCTGATGATCGACTTTGTCGATGCTGTTTCGTTCAAGACGGGATCTGGCACAGGAAAGACATAGCCACAGTCCGGGCACTCACGCAGACCCGCCAGAATGACTGACTTGCAGGTCGGGCAGGTTTTCATGGGAGGTGCACCCATACCGCCGCCGTCACCGCCGATCTTGAATGGCTGCACCAGATCAATGGGTCCGTGTCGTTCGATGTTGCCCGCAAAATCCAGCACTATGCAGTTCTGCTTGCCGGGGGCCACTCGCATTCCTCGCCCGGCCATCTGGACGTACAAACCGGTCGACTGAGTTGGCCGCAGGACGGCTAGCAGATCGACGCCGGGATGGTTGAAGCCGGTGGTCAGGATGTCGCAGTTGGTGACAGCCTGGATCTCACCCGCCTTGAACGCCTGCAGGATGAATTCCCTCTCCATCGCGTTCGTGGAACCGTTGACCGTCTCGGCCTTGATCCCGTAGCTGCGCAGTTCGTCCCGGATCTTCTCGGCGTGCATCACCCCAGCGCAGAACACCAGCCATGACTTGCGGTCACGTCCCAAGTGGATGATCTCCCGCACAGCAGCCGCGTTGACGTCGTCCCTGTCGACGGCGGCCTGCAGCTCGCTGTTGATGAACTCGCCGCCGCGCATGTGGACGCCCGAAGTATCCAGCCGGGTGTCCGTCTGCTTGGTGATAAGCGGTGCGAGATAGCCCTCGTCAATCAGACGCTTGACCGGGATGTCGTAGGCGATGTCGGTGAAGATCCGGTCTATGCCTTCGGTGAGCAGTCCGCTATCCAGCCGGTAGTGTGTGGCTGTGAACCCGATGATCTTCACCGCCTCGTTCAGTGTGGCCATGTCATCGAGGAACCGGCGGTACATAGTGTCCGACCGGCGCGGCACCAGGTGGCACTCGTCGATCAGGATCAGGTCGAATACGCCGAGTTCTTCGGCGCGGCTGTGCACGCTCTGGATTCCGGCGAAGAGGATGCGTGCTTCGGTGTCCCGCCTCTGCAATCCTGCGGAATAGATCCCGGCAGGAGCCAGCGGCCAGTGTTCGATGAGTTCGCTGTAATCCTGCTGGATCAGCTCCTTGACGTGAGTCAGGATGAGGATGCGCTGATCCGGCCATGCTTCAAGAACCTCACGGATGAACGCTGCCATCATGAACGATTTTCCCGAAGCAGTCGGGCTGACGATCAGCGGGTGGCCGTCGTTCTCCTTGAAATAGCGATAAATGGCGTTAACTGCTTCGCGCTGGTAGTCACGCAATTCCATGCTGGTCCCGGATTCGTTTGCTGCTCAGGCCGCTTTTGCCGTTTCGAAGTGTCGTGCCATCCTGAAGGCGGTAGTCCACGTGGTCATCCCCGGCATCGACAGCCTCACCGGGCATCAGGTCGGGGATGTAGAGGTGGTCGCTGCAGCCACGCAGCTGTTCCTGCGGGTTGAGCAGTTGGTCGTGCCTGGCGCAATGCCAACCGCCATCGACGGGTGTGCTGTGCAGGCAGGTTCGGCAGTGGACCTCGGTGGGTTGGCCTTCGTGACAGACTGCGCGTTGGTCGCAGAACCGACACTTCCAGAACTCGGAATCGTCACTTAGCTTCACAGGAGGACGGTCGGCAAAGACGATTCGCTGGGCTTTCCTCTTCAGCAGATCAGCGTAGTTGGGGTCTGTCTTGACCCGCTCGCCGTACAGCTCGTCCGTGTTCTTGTTGACCGCGAGGTAGAACGCACGCTTCAGCCCCATGTACTCCATGTAGACGACCATCTGCGCGTAGTGTTCGGGCGAGGTCTGCTGGACCCCGTGTTTCTTCAGCTGGGCGAACCGCTTCTCGTTGCAGGTCTTGAACTCGAGCAGGTGCCAGGTTTTGGGTGCTTCGACGATGCCCAGTGCGACACCATCGATGGAACCGCCGAAGTGTCCGCCGAAGTCACTGAACCCGAACTGCTGTCCTGTGTCCACATCGTGGTCATGGACTTCAACCCCGACAGTTCGGAGGTTCTCGACGAATCGTTCCTCTTCACGCTGGCCGGTCTCGAACAAACGCAGCATTCGGCCGTTATGGCTGGGTGGGCTGCACCAGCGAAAGCTGTACCACAGCTCGCGTTCGCAATCACGTCCGATCACCGAAGCGCCGAGATGCGGGCGAAATCCCTTTCGCCCGCTCTCGTACGCCCGATAGATCGCATTGACCGTTGGTGAGACCTGTTCCGGCACTGCAGGCATCACTTCCTCTTCCATGGGGGTGTCGAAGTATTGCCGGGACCGGAGGGCTGCTCCGCTGGCGCGGCCACGGTCGACTGCGATGCTTGAGGGGCAGGAGCTGACGGGGCACGCCCATTCCCTTCGATGGCCTTGAACCCGCGAAGGACATTCTGCGGGCCGTAGTCCGGGCTGTTCTTCACCTTGACGCTTATCTCCATCGGGATGTTGTGCAGCTCGATGCTGTCCTGAACCCGTAGCTTGCCGACGGCGTGGCAGATGGCGCTGAGTTCTCTCTGCGCGATCTCCACGGCTTGGGGCGAAGGGTTGATCAGGTTCAGTTGTGTCCAGAGCTTTCGACTCGCGAACGGGCTGTCCAGGATGGTGAACTCCAGCCAGAGGTACTCGCCGGTTCCCTTGCTGTTGCTGCGCATGTCGCTGTCGCTGATCTCTGCGATGTAGCGACCCGCCGGGATCGTGTCGAAGTCGGTGGTCGGCTCCACCTGTGTGGCATCGAAGCCGTTTTGTCCAAACTCAGCCATGGTTCTTATCCTCGTTTGTATGGTTGAATGCGTTCAGGTAGTTCTCGCCGCTGAGAGGGATCTCGTCGGGCAGGTCGAATCGGTTCTTCGCGTAAAACGCCGGACGTTCGGACAGGTACATCACCCGCTCGCCGCTGCCGATGGCGCGTCCAGCCTTGGTGACCTGGCCACGCTTATCTCGCGCCGCACCCGTCACCGAGATCCGGTAGTTGCAGAACCCGACAACATCAGCCCAGCGGTACAGCACCGCCGCAGCCTTGTCGTTCAACAGGTCGATGGTGTACTTGCGGTATGGGTCGGCTTCCGGAGGCTTGATCTCCTTGTCGATGGAGTGTCCGATCAGCATGACGCGCAGCCCACGGTTGATCCGCAGGCTGTCAAGCCCATCGAGGACCTCCTGCCACAGGGGCAGCGCTTCATTGCGCCATTTGTAGAACCCGCCGCCGTTGGTGCCGACCTTGTCAATGGAGTCGGTCTGCCACAGTTCGAGCAACCTGCGGTGTAGCATCGGCTCGAAGGCGGTGACGGTGTCCAAGACCACCGACTGGAAGTCGTGCTCTTCGTGAAGCACCGAGATCGCATCGATCAGGTCCTGGTAGGTTCGGATCTCCCAGTGGTCCACACCCGGCAGTCCGGACAGTCCATCCTCGGTCGCCAGGAATACCGGATTGGGAAGGGTTGATCCCAGAGTCGATTTCCCGATCCCCTGCGTCCCGTACAGCAGGTCCCGTGGGGGGAGGGTGGTCGATTTCTTCAACGTAGCCAGTGATATGGCCATGACTGCTTCTCCTCTATTGCGTGCTTTGGTTTTCAGTCTTCATGCCGCCTTCGAACCCTCTCCGTCATCATGCTCGAAACGCTCGACTTTGAACGCCTTCTCGCCAAACAGACGGACCATCAGACCTGTGAAGATTCGGGCGATAGTCTGACCGACGACGGTATCGGCATCGATCCAGCAGCTGTCGTCCTTGCGGTTGGCTTCGAAACGGGCGTCGAGCTGAATGCGGGTCCGGCCGTGGATACACTCGGCGGCAAGCGTCGCCAGCATCAACGTCCCATCGATTTCGTCGAACGGCACCTTGTCGTTGAAGTGGAACTTGTAGCGAAGCATGACTTCTCCTCATCAGAATTGGATTCGCTGTTACTGGATACCTACCGGAAAAGCGCCCGATCTGACGATTACGAGTTCCATGAGTCATCCAACCCCATGGCCCTAAACGCCTTGTGGATCTTCGCCAATTGATACGCCAGTGTGGTCCGTGCTTTCCCTAACTCACGGGCGGCTTCAGCCAGGGTCATCTGCTTCAATAGATCAAGGAGCTGACGTTCTTCGTCGGTCAGGCGCTGCAACGCGTTGTCGAGGTCGATCTGGACGTCATGGACTTCTTGGGTGGGTTTGTTTTGGAAGCCCATCCGCTCGAGGTAATCGTCTGTCCCTGTGATGTCGAGCAGGGTGGTGGGTGAGTCGTCGTCGGTTTGGATGGGAGCGTTCAGCGTGGTTGATGTCTTGCGGAAGTCACGCATCTCGGCCTGACGTTCTGCGATCAGGTTGGCGATTTTGTGATCGACGATGCGGTCGATGAAGGTTGTGAGTTTCGCTTTGGCGGCGTCGTACTTGTCGAGACGTTCAAGCAGATCCAGCATCAGGTCCTGCTCGATGTCCTCGACATCAGCAGGCGTGTAGCCTGCGGTGCCGACCAGCCTCTTCGCACGGTAAGTGATGATTTGAACTGCGTACTCGTTGACTCCTTCGTACCGGTTCCTGGAACCCATGGCCTGTCTCCTCGGTTGAGGAGGCCGGGTGGGTGTCTGGCCGAACCGGTTATGCCAGCACGAGAAACGGAGGTGCTGTGAGTTCGCCGATTGGCGACACCCACAACGACCTCCGTTTGTCGGTCAGTCGATGTGACTGCTATCGAAATGATGGATGAAGTGGAACTGTCTACAGGGTTTCTTTGACCTTCAGCCGAATGGGTAAGCCGTCCTGAATACGGATGAAGGGAATCGTGCCGTTGTGAACCTCCTCGAACTGCCGAAGAAGGTTCAGGACACTCGGTTTGAGCTTCTCGTCAGCGCTGTATGGGACTGGGGTATACGGTCGGTCGAGAGCGATGTCTCTGGTGATTTGTTTTGGGGATTCGAGCGCCGGAACCCCTTTGCAGATCTGAAGGTCCGTGATCTCGCCCCATCCAACTTCGCGCATGCGTTTTAACAGGCGCTGGACGGGCTTGGAACACTGAGAATAAATCATAGATGCCTCGCTGTTATGAACGGTTATGCGAGGCAAGAAAAGGACTATCAGCTGCGGGGAACAGAACGGGGGGACAACGGGGGTTGTGATGATCTATGCTGGATCGACTACTGTAGTTGGGCTATCAGTTCTTGAATGAATGAAGATGAGTGGTCGTTCAGGGTCTCCATCTCGAACCTGATGAAATCAGGCTCGAGTGCAATCCGATACTGCTTCCGACCATTGTTTTCAATCCAATTGAAGCTCGAGTCATTGATGGGAGGAAGCTTCTCACGGAGTCGAGAAATGGCTTGTGTCTCTCCATTTATGGGAAGATTCAAATCACTAAGATTAACCCAACCATCTGCGTTCGTCTTTCGACCGACAGCGAGACGCATCAAAAGTTCAAAGTTGCGGTCGGCCAATTGGTAGGATGTGCCGCTAACACGAATAGAGGAACGTTTATTCGTCTGTTCCCCAACGACTTCGAGAGTCACCGGGGAGGTTTGAACCGTGGAGGTGCGCTCTGTTGGGAATTGATCCTTCGAAGGCTTTTCCGCTGCAACGGGGATAGAATTATACATGCGCTTCCATTCCCGTTTCATTTCATCGAGATAGCGTTCAATTCCAAGCTCAAAGATATCCAAGAATTTCTTCTCGGGGCCTGTCAACTTATAACGTTTTGTCCTATGCTTAAGTCTTGCATTTTCAATAAACTCATCGACAGTGCTAATATGACCAAGGGTCCATTCCGGGACGACTGAAAGCTCATCGACATCATTACTCATTAAAGTGACGATCAGAGTATCGCAACTCTCTCTTGCCTCTTCCAATCCATCGAAACCGACGAGTTTTTTGAAACAAATCTCGATCCTTTCCTTGCAGTTAATGATGTTTCGGGCCAGTGGATGAGGACGAGAACCGATATACGAATCCTTCTCTCCGTGGATTAAGACTCGAAGAATCTCCCAGTATTTCTCCAGCAGGTATAGATGGCGCAGCGGATCTCTATACGGAGAGTCCTCGTTGCCTGTAGGTACTCTACAATCAAGGATCTCAATTTCAATCAGCCGGTCAATGATATCCTTGAGAGGCTTGTCTGCTTTCTCCTGAGCATTTTGAATGGCTTGTTCGAGTTGCTGTGATACGTCTACACCCTCTTTCGGAGTCCTTGCTACAGGGTGCCACATCGAGAACAACATTTGTAGACCGATGATCCGACCTAAGGAACCAGCAGAATCATTCAAGTTGAGGCCTTTATAACCCTCTTTCAGACGTTTGAAACCTTTGCTGTCTGTGTACAGATCGAACAAGGCTTCCAGGTGTTCGTGTAATTGCTCTGTCTCCGAAGTATCTATCGCATCTGGATACTCAATCTGAATCATGTACAACTCTTTCAGTGCCATCATGGTGGCGATGGCGTTGTCGATATTATCGTCAAACCGATTATCATTGAATGGTGGTAGTTCTTCTGGCGAGAGGTGCGCAAGTCTATGTACTTCCTTGGCGATCACCTGTCCTGGCAAGAATAGCTCGCGAAGATGCTTCATTGCAGATGGAGGCATCGGTGGCAATTCAGCTATGTCCAAACCGATGAGTACTTCGGCTCGAATGACTTCTTCAGTTTGCTCCATGTCGTCTGGGAACAGCGTTCGCTTGATATGGCATGGGTAGCTAAATGATTGAATCCCGCCTTGGAAAGCGACTTCTGGATAGGCATCAACCGCATTCAACCGCACCGTGGCTATCGGGTATACTTCGGAATGCTTCGCGATCGTCGGGAATTGGTCTAAGGCATGGAGCACCGCACAGGCCGGACAATCAGACTCCGAGTCGGCAAGGTCAGGCAACGCGGCGAATGCCTCGTGCAACTCAACCGAGATATTGTTCCACTCCTCAGAACCAAGGTCTTCCTTATCACATTTTCGTGATTCCAAACTGAAAATTGAGCACCCATGGGGAGCGCAATGCACTTCGCAATAGACCTTCGCCGCCCGTTGGATTCGGTTCCACGCCCATTTGGCCGCATCGATGGTATCGACGTCCTCCATAGGATCTACCTGAAAATGGTGGACGGAATCTGAGCGCGTCTGATCTGATTTGCTGTTGTTCTGTTTCGGCATTGATTCGCACTCCCACTGAATATGACTCAATTCTTGGAATCATCCTGAGCAGGCTTCCGATAAATATACGATGTATGCTGACTTTACAAAACGTAGCGACCAGGTCAGGCTGTTCCGATTGATGCAGTCGCACAACTATACCTGCAAAGGACGAATGCAGTGAGGTAGGTCTTTGAGGCATGCCGAGGAGGAAGGATCAGGAATCGTGCGTGAGCAGCTTCCACAGGGATCGCTGCTGGGACCAGTCGACCTCCATGGCGAGCTTTCCAACCAGCTTCTCGACGATTGGGTCTTTGCCTTTGGTGACGCGGTCGAGGAAGAGGATGTCTTCCTGGATGTCGGGTGCGAGGTAGAGGAGGTTCATGATCTGGGTGATACGGGCGCAGGTCACCCGCCCCAAAGTCGCGAGTTCGGTATAGTCCTTGACAATGCCATTCCGAATCATGCAATCCATCTTGATTGCCAGGGCCATGAGCTTTGAGATGCGCGGGATGTTGCCGACCGGCAGGGGTTCTGGATCTGGCGCCTTGCCTTCCCGAATCTGCTTGCGGCCATTCTGCCCCTTCCGGAAATGGATGGTGCATTCCAAGATCCCGCTGCTCGGTTGGTTCAATTTGATCTCCTTATTCTGCTTCCTCTGATGCTGCCAGCAGGTCCTTGTCATGCATGTGGAACTTCAGTTTGCCGCTCTCGCCGTCGAAATCGATCCGCTCGAACACCAGCCTGATCAGTCCGGACTTCTCGTCCACGGTCAGGTTGGCCAGCAGGGTTTCGAACTGTCCCAGTGCGTTCTCGCATTCTTCCGGTTGAATCGAGTCGGACTCGGAAGCCTCGATCTTTTCGGTCAGGCTACGTAGTTGTGCCTGAAGGGATCGGACTTGTCGTCGGTCTTCGGGTTCGTCCCCCTGCTGCAGGGTCTCAATGCGAAGCTGCATCCTTCTGGCTTCGCGATGCATCGCCTCGGTCCGCTCTCGTCTCAGGATCTCGACCTGCTTGATCACCTCTTCAAGCAACTCCTCGTCCGATCCGAGTTCGACGAGTCGTTCCAGTACGAAGCGTTCCACTTCATCTGCGGGAAGAGTCGGGTTCGGGCACTTGTCAAATCCGTTGGCCTGCGCGTTGCGGCAGACGTAGTACCGGTAGAGCTTCTTGCCCTTCTTCGTCACAGGCAGGTGGACCATCGACGTATTGCAGGCGGTGCAGTGCAGCATGCCTTGCAGCAAGGCGTTGTAACGGTTGCGCGGCTGGTCCGGAAACGGCAGTCCTCGTTTGAGTTGAGCCTGGACTTCGTTCCAAGTATCCTCGTCGATGATGGCTTCGTGCTCACCTTCGTAGATCTGGTCCTGATACCGCACCTTTCCGACGTAGATGACGTTCCTCAGCAGATAGGAAAGTCTCTGATTCGTCAGGGGGAGACCTTGATGCAGATCCCCACGCTTTGTGATCCAGGTCTTTGTCGTCCAGCCACGTTCGTTCAGCTCAACGACGACCCGGCGCAGAGATTTCAGCTCGAGATAGAGGTTGAAGATCTGACGCACCTGATCCGCCTCCTCGATGTTGACGACCAAGCGGCGGGTGTCATGGTTGATGTCGTAGCCGAGGGTCGGCATGCCGCCGGTCCACTTCCCCTTTTTGCGAGAGGCGGCAACCTTGTCACGGATGCGTTCTGAGATGATCTCGCGCTCGAACTGCGCGAAAGAGAGGAGGATGTTCAGGGTCAGACGACCCATGGAATCTTTGGTGTTGAACTGCTGGGTGACCGAGACGAAGGAGGCACCGTGCTGGTCGAGGACCTCTACGATCTTCGCGAAGTCCATAAGGGAACGACTAAGCCGGTCGATCTTGTAGACAACGATGCAATTGACCTTGCCGTCCTTGACATCACTCAGCAGACGTTCGAGGGCTGGCCGTTCCAGGTTACCCCCCGAAAAACCGCCGTCGTCGTATCGGTCAGGCAGGCAGATCCAGCCTTCCGCCTTCTGGCTGGCGATGTAGGCTTCACCCGCTTCTCGCTGTGCATCGAGAGTGTTGAACTCTTTTTCGAGTCCCTCTTCGGTGCTCTTGCGCGTGTAAATCGCACAGCGGATCTCTGGATCACTCTGGGGTTGCGCCATTCTTTTCCCTTGAATGTTTGGTCAGGCCAAAGAAGAGGCGGCCGTTCCACAACGAGCCGGTGACCTCTTTGGCAATGGCAGAGAGTGAACGGTAGACCTTGTCGTTGAAGAGGAACCCATCCTGCGTCACGGTCACGAGAAGTGTCTGACCCTTGTAGATCCGCTTCAGGGTAGTGCCGGGGAGCAGGTCGGCAGGCTTGCCGGATTTCTGGAACGACACCGGCGCATCCATCGTCGAGCCGCTGGATGCATCCTTCACCTTGGGAGCACGAACCCGCAGGTCTGCATCGTTGGCGAGTTCCTGGGCCCGCCGCCTCGCTCGCTCGCTAAGCCCCCCTTCGTCCAGTTCCTGCAGACGCCAGGCAATCTTTCTACGAAGATGGGTCTTGTTGTTGGAACGAGTCTCCTCGCCAAACACCTCAGCGTACTTCTTCTTCAGCTTGGTAACCGTCATGGCGTGCAGCCGTTGCACCTCTTCCATGGTTTTCTTTTTCATTGGCTATCTCCGCTTTGGATCAACCGGGCGCGCCAGTGGCTTGGCACTGCAAGCGCCACCAAGGTCACGCGTGACAATGACCGTAGAGTCTTGGCCATTATCCACTTACCCGTTGCTTAATTGATCTTGGAGGCTTGGAGAGGCTTGGGTCGGATGGCTTGGCTGTGGGGGCGAGGATGATGTTCGCTTCCTTCATTCTCATGATTCCACGGGCGAGGAGATTCGCGATTCCCTGCCTTCGCTCAGCAGAATCCAGACCCTTCAGTTCCTCTCTCATCTCGCCCTCGGTTGCATCTCATCAATGTCTGATGGATACATACCGGGCGGGAGTTTGATGTGACGAGTTTTGGGAGGCAATTGGAACTCCCAAAATTCAGCCGAATAGATTCGGCTGATATTAGGGGATGATCTTTTAGCTATTTAGGCTTGCCCATTTTAACTTGGATTATAATAGACGGGGACTCACTTGGGCGTGAAGAATAGGAGATTGGAAGGATGAAAAAATTCGCTATTACCTATCCTGTCACTGATCTGACACTTCAGACACTAAGCCGATTCTCTTCAATCTCAAAGGAGATGACATTGAAATTGGGCGAACGTTCTCCCTGTGAAATTGTGAGAATTATGTCCAACCCTCACTATCCACACCTTGTTCAATTGTTAAGCTATATCGACGAGTCCCTGAGTATATCCGAAAAGATCGGAATACGGCTTCTCACACAAACAGATCCATTTGAGTTCGAACAAAATCTTGCTGAATTGTTCCTATTAAGTTCATTGAAAATCCAAATAGGGGAGGCTGTGTTTCCTTATGAGAGCCCAAGGTCAATATCTGGTCCTGACATAGAAGCTCATTGGCAAAACAAGAAAATTCTAATAGAAGTGTTTTCTCCAACAGACTTCGATGGATTTCAAAGGATGAATAGGTATCTCTCGTCTTTACTGAAGTACTTGGAATCAGAATACGGTTTTCATCTCAAGATTAATATTGTACCAGACCGTGACAAATCAAAGATCTATGATCAAGATGCGCTATACTATCCATACACCATACCAGATCAAAGGAAGGTTCGTGAGTGGCTGTTTGGATTCAAGAAACAATTCATCGATTGGTTAAAGGAGTCGTCAAAGGGCGAAATCTTTACAACAAGAGGACCTGGTGAAAAGATCGAGGTCGTCATCCAACTCGAAGAGAAAAATGACGATCCTGAAATACGTCAAATAGGTTTCACACAGGCTACGCGCTCGACGGATACAAGTCTATTCTTCACATGTGGAGGAGCGGACTATACAAGTAGAACTCAGTGGGGTAAAAAACTTCAGGGGAAGCTATCCAAACGACAATGTGGCTATCCAGAAAAAGGAAAACTTCGAATGCTGGTAGTCAATTTTACTTTAGCTGACGCTGGAAAGCCTGACTTTTTCTTACGGGAGAATGTCATACGTCGGATTGATGAAACTATCAGACTACTTGCTACTCCTGAATGCATGGAATACGACATTGTGTTGCCAGGCAACCTTGGGTATCAATGTACGTTTGGGGTTCCAGTTTGGTTAGAAAATAGGCGCATAACGGAATTTCTGGATTTCATTGATCAGGCGGGGCTTGGTAGGATGCATCCGGTGGAAGAGGGGATATGAAAAAAGAGAAGAGTCGACAGCTTGTGAAAAACTGGCCATTCCCCAGGTATAAACGATTTGAAAAAATGTTGCATGAATCTGCTAAGAGTTGGTTTAAGGATCGAGGATATGAAACCCACCCTCGGATGGCATATTGCTTAGCAAAACATGAGCAGTGGCCGCAAAACATTATCTGTGCTGATGTAGTTGAATACATTAATCATGAAAAAAGTCGGCCTGAAGGAGAAGAGACGTATCCACTTCACAAATACCTTCACCACGGACTTAGCAGTCAAGCGATGGTTTTCAATCTGGTAGGCCCATTGATTGTACGCAACGATTTAGAACCGTTGCGAATCGCATTGGCTTCTCAGAATCTCAAATGGCCATCAGGGCAGGTTGATGCTTCTTTCGAGTATGATGATAGATCCATCTTCAACGAAGATCGTGGCCAGCCGACGTCTATTGATCTGATCCTGTCGGGAGAATCCAATACGGTTTTTGTCGAAGCGAAACTGGTCGAAAGAGGATTTGGAGGATGTTCTGTGTTCGCTGGCGGCGATTGTGAAGGGATGAATCCTCGTCACAACAACTATGAAAACTGCTATCTCCACCATATTGGAAGGCTGTATTGGAATCAAATGGAAGAATTGGGTTTCCTTGAGACCGCTATGTTAAATGGCAAAATCTGTCCGTTTGTGAACTATTATCAATTCTTTCGAGAACTGATCTTTGCTTTGGTAAAGGGCGGAATTTTCGTTCTCCTACATGATGAACGCAATCCTGCATTTACTAAGTATGCAAAGATTAATAGTCCCGAAGGGGGATTATGGCCTTTCCTGTCAGGATCGATTCCAAAGGAATATTTGAGTAAGGTGGGAAGGATTACCATCCAACAAGTTGTCAAAGCGATTGAAGAATTAGGAAAGCATGATGACTGGATTCAAGATTTCAAACGTAAATATGGTCTAATTGTATAATCGTCCGAAACCTGCATCAATTGAAGTAAACTGGGGATCGAGTGGAGCGATTCACCTGCTTATTCTAGATATCCTGCAGCAAGCACAATTTTGTTGGAAACATGAGAAATGTTATGGCTAACCTCCCTACGAATTTTCCGCGAAACATTTGTGCATATTGTGGATCGGATCAGGTTCAGGATTTCGATCATGTGCCACCACAAACCCTGTTTCCTCACCCAAGACCAAGTAATTTAATTACGGTTCCAATTTGTTCAAAATGTCACTCCGACACGTCCAAAGATGATGAATATTTCAGATTGAAAATCAGTCTTCGTGACGATGTTGGCAACCACCCGAAGGCTCGAGCCAATTGGGATTCAATATTTCGTTCACTGCAGCGTGATGAAGCAAAAGGCTTAAAAGAATCCTTCCTTTCTGACATTCATTCTGTCCGATTGCGGACCCAAGCTGGTCTCTATCTCGGAAGAGCTGAGGCATACAATGTTGACATGGAAAGAATTCAACGTGTCGTAGAGCGTATTGTGCGGGGTTTATACTTTGCAGAAATGGGTCACCCATTGGGACTTGAAAATGAAGTAAATGTCCACACCGAAGAAGGTTTAATGCATCAACCACCTGATTCGCTTGCCATACTGGAAAGAACGATCTTAGTGCCGCTAGCATCTGTTGGAGCTAAATTGGTAGGAGATGGAGTATTTGCATATTGGTTTAAGACCACAGAGGAGCAGCCAGAGGCTTCGGTTTGGGTTTTCAATTTCTATGAAAAGTTACGTTTTCTGTGTTTCACTGGATCATGATATTTAGGTTCTGCAGATGAGTAGAAAAGACATCTCAGACTACGTTATCCATTTCACCAAAGGTGATACTCCAGAAGATGCCTTCAGGCGTCTGCAGAAAATTATATCTGATGGTTTTCTGCTTGGCAGCGATGGCATGATAAAAGGTGGCTATGACTGTGTGTGTTTTTCGGAGGCACCCATTGAGTCACTACCTAACGGTCTAATCAATCCTGATTACTACTCTCACTATTCTCCGTTTGGGATAATGTTCTCTAAACAATTCATTTTTGAGAGAGGAGGACGCCCAGCGATCTATCAGCCGGACAATGAATTTATTTCATTGTCTGAAAGCCATCGGTGGAGACATGTGAGATATGAACCACCTGAGATCGACTTTAGTTGGGAAAGGGAATGGAGAGTAAAGTGTGAATCACTTCAGTTTGACGAAGAGTCTGCAACAATAGTTGTCAAAAATGTAGCTTGGATTGATCGCCTGAAAATGGAACATGAAAGTGAGCAAGATTTCAGAGTAATAGAATACAGCCTAATTTTTGATACAGAACTTGCAGAAATGTACCGCACTCCCTTTCAGTGGAAGGTTGCTCCCCTACGAAAATAGCAAGCGTAGCCCGGAGTCAGTGACTCCGGGTTTCTTATTCCCATAAAAAGAGCCTGAATAACAGGACGGTAACAGGTTGAACCTTGCGATTTTTGCGCCCCCCCCTGTCCGCCAGGGTTTTCTGCATCTAAAACCCTGTCCCTCTTGGGCTCTGTGCCTCCGCCCCCTATTTTGTGGCACACACCATGTGCTTGCCAGATGGCTTATGGGGTAATACACAGGGCTTGTCTTTGATCCAATCGCACTCTCAAGGGAGAATAGCCATGAATCATAAATCACCATCCCTAATAAGTATCTTGGTCATCTTGACTTTTATGATAAGCTTCAATGCATGCCAAGAAGATCCAACTAGTGATGAGAATAGCCCCCCTTCTATTAGCATGCCTTCTCCAACAGACGAAGCAACGAGTGTCCCAACGACAACTGATATTTCATGGCATGCTGATGATCCTGATGACGATTCTTTGTATTTCGATCTATTCTTCGGGACAGACTCGAACCTGGGATTTGACACTTTTATGGGTAGTGGGACAAACACCAATTATGATCCTGGCGTATTGGATCGTGGTACTACCTACTACTGGAGAATTATTGCAGACGACAAGAATGGGGGCGTAACCGAGGGGCCAACTTGGTCATTTACGACCAACCATGATGCCTCGGTTAGCTCACCACAACCACCGCATGGTGAAACAGGAGTACATACAGACATTGATTTGACTTGGGAGAGCAGTGATCCCGACAGCAATACTCTTGAGTTTACGGTTTACTTCGGTACAGAATACTACCCGGATCAAAACGTGCCAGAGCAGGTAGGGGGGAGTCACTCTTTCACTCCGGATACACTATCACCAGATACTTGGTATTATTGGCAAGTGACTGTTGACGATGGGATATCAGGTCCAATCTGGGGGCCTCGTTGGTCTTTCCAAACTAATTGTCTTCCGGTTGCATCTACCAATCAATATCCCTCAGACGGAATGATAAATACACCAACAACATTGTCCCTATCGTGGGAATTTGAAGATCCCAACGAGGATGAATTGAGCTATGATGTCTACCTAGGCGTCCATGAAATCCTCGAGGCTTCTGATCTGCTGATTGAGGATTTGATGGGCACCACATTGGATGTTAATGCGCTTTCTTCTGGAACAACATATTATTGGAAAGTAATTGCAGATGATAGAAATGGTGGAATCGCAGAAGGGCCAACGTGGTCATTCAGGACAATATGGGATCTAGGCACTCCTCCTTCAAATCCGAGCCACGGCGATGAATGGACCGCGTATCTGGGCGAGGATCAGGTTCCCCTTGTGATGATCTACATTCAAGGTGGGACGTTCGAAATGGGTTCACCGGATACGGAGCAGTATCGAGATACGGGTGAAGGGCCAGTTCACACGGTAACGATCAGTCAGGGTTTTTGGATGGGCAAGTACGAGGTGACGCAGGCTCAGTGGGAAACGGTGATGGGGACATGGGAATTCTACTTTGATGGGAACCCGACGCATCCGGCGGAAAAGGTTTCATGGGTTGATATTTATGAGGTCTTTCTCCAAATCCTTAATGCGGGCGAGGAATCAAATGTCTGGCGTTTACCAACAGAAACTGAATGGGAGTATTCTGCAAGAGCTGGCACTTCCACCCGTTACTACTGGGGGGATGACCTGAACGAGACGGAGATCGGGAACTACGCCTGGTACGAGGACAACTCATCCAGCACGACGCATCCTGTAGGTCAGAAGCAGCCGAATGCGTGGGGCTTGTATGACATGAGCGGGAATGTGAAGGAGTGGTGCCAGGACTGGTACGGTAGCTATTCGAGCAGCCCCACGACGGATCCTACGGGCCCTTCGACGGGCTCGTCACGTGTCCTCCGCGGCGGCGGCTGGAGCGGCTACGCCGGGTACTGCCGGTCGGCTAGTCGTCTCGCCGCCGACCCGCTGAGCAACGACTACCGCGACGGCTTCCGCCTCCTGAGGTCAGGGGAGTAGTTGTTACGGCTGCACTTTTCTTGGTTTGATTCGGGATTCAGAGATACAGCAAACATAACCCAAAGTCGATAACTCCGGGTTTTCTTTTCCGGGTTATTGATGGATAGGCTACTTTTTTATCTGTTGAGTTTTGGAGTACCGAGGTCGATTTTGGCATTTAAATAAGGATTGGTTTAATAGATAGAGGCGAGAGAGTCGGGCTTGGGATGGGGATTCTTGAAGAGCAAGAGTCGGTGGATCAAACCTCTATGGTGTGAAAACCGTAGAAAGAAGGCGGAAAAGAAAGAGCGTATATCTTTAGGAATAACAGGGTTGTAGGCAGTAATTTCGGGGTACGGAACAGGTGGGGTATTAAGCAAAAGTGGCGTACTATTTAGTTCGCCACTTTTTGTGAGCCGGGCGGGGCTCGAACCCGCGACCTTGGGCTTAAAAGGCCCCTGCTCTACCAACTGAGCTACCGGCTCAACACTTCAATTTCAAGCTCTGCAAACCTAAGCAAAAAACATCTCCTTCGCACCTGCAAGACTCCAAGAAACTGCTTCAGAAGAGCCTTGGTGAATTCATTCAATTCTGAAAAACAACTACTGATTCACTGGAACAACCAGTCGTTTTCACAAACGTTCTGGAATTCCAGGCATATGCACAATCGGACCAACATCTTCCAGTTATTCCCAACACAAACCCCTACACCGCGCCGCGGAAGGGGACGATAGCCTCGCGCTCCGCGCCCACACTCGCATACCGAACCGGAACGCCCGTGTTGTCCACGATGTAATCAAGATAGTTGCGGCATTGGTACGGCAGTTGACGGTACTCACGAATGTCGCTGATGTCCGTTTTCCACCCCGGCAGGGTCTCGTACACCGGTTCAATTTCATCCAGAAGCCACGGCTCGGAGGGAAACTCTTCCACCAGCTCGCCCTTGATCTTGTACCCGGTGCAAACGTTGATCTCGTCAAGGTGCGAGAGAACATCCAGTTTCGTAATTGCCCAGTAGTCCACAGAGTTGATACGAACGGCGTACCGTGCGATAACAAGATCCAACCAGCCGCAGCGGCGCGCACGTCCGGTTGTCGCACCAAACTCACCGCCCCACTCACGGAACTGGCTTTGAAGCGGCTCATCGATTTCGGTGGGGAAGGGGCCGTTGCCAACGCGGGTTGTGTAGGCTTTCAACACGCCTACAACATCAGTGATTACGCGCGGGCCGACACCGACTCCTGTTGCAGCCGCTCCTGCTGTGGGGTTGCTGCTCGTAACGAAGGGATAGGTGCCGTGGTCAATGTCGAGCAGCGTGCCCTGTGCGCCTTCGAGGAGGACGTTTTTCTTCTCTTTGATCGCGCGATGGAGATAGACCGATACGTCCTTGATGTAGGGGTCCACATCGTCATCAAACGCGACGTATTCTTCCACGATGCGGTTCACATCCAACTCGCCGCTCTCGTAGTAGTTTTTCAGCAATCTGTTCTTGTCCGCGAGGTTGGCGCGCAATTTCTGTTCGAGGGATTCACGGTCCAGCAGGTCAACGATGCGGATACCGCTTCGCTGATACTTGTCGGTGTAGGCTGGGCCGATTCCGCGGCCTGTCGTTCCGATCTTCATCTTACCCGCCTGGGCCTCGGCCGCCTCGTCAATTGCGCGGTGGTAAGGCATGATCAGGTGCGCTTTCTGGCTGATGAAGAGTCGGCCCGCGACGGAAACACCGTTATCCTCGAGCATCTGGATCTCTTCGAAGAGCACCCGGGGGTCGATCACAACGCCGTTGCCGAGACAGCAGACTGTCTGGGGATGGAGAATCCCCGAGGGAATCTGGTGAAGGATTGTCTTGTGTCCTTCATGGACGACCGTATGTCCAGCGTTCGGTCCACCCTGGTAACGGGCTACAATGTCAATGTCACGACTTAGCAGGTCGACGATTTTTCCCTTGCCCTCGTCGCCCCACTGGCATCCAACGACCACACGAACAGCCATAATTTCTTCCCCTCTGTTTCCGGTCGCGAGCGGATCAGAAGCAATTGATCGAACGGTGTCTTTCGATTCCGCATAAATAGCGCCCGAGGTGGCTTTCTTGCCCCGGGCGCGGAAATTTTCCAGCCAGCCTGGCGCTTACCCCTTGCGACGTTTTTCTGGTCGGCGAATGTTCCACTCGACGAGGATCGGGCTTGCCACAAAAATCGAGGAATAGGTACCGACAGCAACACCCGCGAGCAATGCGAAGGCGAAGTCGTGGAGCACGGAACCGCCGAGCAGATAGAGCACCAACACAACGATCAACGTAGTGCCGGAGGTAAGGATCGTCCGGCTGAGCGTCTCGTTGATAGAGATGTTGATCTGGTCAATCAGGGTGCTGGACCGCAACTTCTTGACGTTTTCACGAATACGGTCGAACACAACGATTGTATCGTTCAGCGAGTAACCAACGATGGTCAGGAACGCTGCGACGATCGAAAGGCTGATCTGCAAATGCAGGATGCTGAACAGGCCAAAGACGATCAACACGTCGTGTGCCAGAGCCGCGATAGCCGCGATGGCGTAACGGTACTGGAATCGCCACGAAATGTAGATGACGATGAAGAAGAGCGCTGCGACAACTGCCAGGTAGGCGGCGTTGCGAAGCTCGTGGCCGATTTTCGGTCCGACGACGTCTACCGAAAGAACCGTGATTGGATTCTCCGGGAATGTCGATTGCAGCGCCTGCTCAAAGGCCACCACATCCTCATCGCTACTGGTAGGGATGCGGATCATGATGTCCTGCTGGCTACCACCGACCACCTTCTTCACTTCGGTGTCTTTGTAGTTCAGCTCGTTCAGGGCCTGGCGCACGGGACCCTCATCGATGTTCTGCTCAAAGCGGACAACAACCTGAAGGCCGCCTGTGAAATCGATGGAGTAGTTGGGTCCGCCACGCACGATGGTTGCCGCAATGCCGATCAGAATCAGCAGTCCGCTGATGGTGAATGCAACACGGCGTTTGCCCTGAAAATCGTAGTGTGTATTTCGAAATATCTGCAACATGGTCAGATACTCAGCTTTTTCACCGTCCATTTGGCGGTGATCCAGTCAAAAATGGCCCGGCTGACAACAAGGGCTGTGAACATACTCGCGACGATACCGATCATCAGTGTCAGCGCAAATCCCCGGATGGGTCCAGTACCAAACTGGTAGAGGACGATACCGGCGATAAGGGTCGTCACGTTGGCGTCCATAATTGTGATGAACGCACGGTCAAATCCGTTCTTGATCGCATTCCAGACGGTTTTGCCAGCGACCAGTTCCTCACGAATACGCTCGAAGATGAGCACGTTGGCGTCCACTGCCATACCAATCGTGAGGATGATACCGGCGATACCCGGAAGGGTCAGAGTAAATCCGAATCCCGCGAGCACAGCCATCAGGAACAGGATGTTCAGCATCAGGACGAGGTCAGCGACCAATCCGCTTCCGCGATAGTAGAAGGCCATGAACACCATGACCAGCGAAAGACCGAGGATCGCGCTCAGAAGTCCAGCACGGATTGAGTCGGCTCCAAGGGAGGGACCAACCGTCCGCTCTTCGATGATCTCAACCGGGGCGGGAAGTGCACCGGCGCGAAGAACGATTGCCAGATCGCTCGCCTCTTCCACAGAATCCGCACCTTCGATGATCGCACGACCATCGGGGATGCGGGTCCGCAGGTAGGGAGCCATATGGACCTTGTTGTCGAGCACGATTGCAAGCTGCTCGCCGATGTTGGTTTCGGTGATACGTGCAAAGCGGCGCGCGCCCTCGCGGTTCATCGTCAGGCTGACAATCGGAGCGCCGGCCTGAGTCGGATCGTTGCCGCCAATGGTGAGCTGAGCGTCGGACAGGGCAGACCCTGAAAGCTCGGCACGTGACTTCACCATGTAAAGGCGCCAATAATTCATGCCGTCGTTACCAACTTCCTGCTTATGACTCCAGAGGAACTGGTATTCCGGCGGAATGATCGACTGGACATCCTCGCGACCGAGGAAGCGCTCGATGGTTTTGCGATCCGATGCGGGAACGACGATTTCACGCTGATACAGGCTCATCAATCCGCTGAAAGGACGTTCGCGGTTCAGCGCCTGTGCCTGAGTGGATGTGGTGGTATCTTCCACACCTGTGTCACCCGAAAACAGCTCCGTTGTGCTCAAGGGCTGATCACCGGATTCCGTCTCCGTCGTCGTTTTGGCTTCCGCGACCGGCATGTCGTCAAACGCGCCCTCTTCCGCAAGCTTCCTGGAAAGAACACCGTCGATCTCTTTCAAGACCTGCGCTGTGATTTCCTGGGGTGCGAGCAGTTTGAACTCGAGAAGCGCCGTGCGGCCGATCAGACGGCGTGCACGGGCGGCATCCTGGATACCCGGAAGCTCCACGACAATTCGGCGAGCACCCTGCTTGGTGATACTCGGCTCAGATACGCCGAACTCATCAACACGGTTGCGAAGCGTCGTAAGCGTCAGATTGACCGCTTCATCCGCCTGCCGCCGCATGCTGCGGAGGATTTCGCGGTCGCTTTGCCGGGGATCACCAAAATACCGGGCCATCGGGATTTCGCGGGCCTGGAAAGCGTCCATCACGATCTCTTCGAATCCCGCATCCGGACTAACATCCAGATTGGTGCGGATCTCCGTCATGATCTCGTCAAAGGCGCTATCCTTGTTCTTCGCCATGTCGTTCATCAGTTCGACGAGGTTCACTTCGAGGACGAGATGCATACCGCCCTGAAGGTCCAGACCGAGCTTGATCGCACCTTCCGTAGAGCTGGAAAGGCGGTCGTACAGGTCTGTACGAACTTCGTTAACCAATTCGACAGCGCGATCCCGGTTTTCCGCCGAAATCGTGGTATCAATTCGGATCTGGTGCGCAATGTCCACATCAAAGCGGAACATATTCTGCTGAAGCTCAGACTCGGTGACACCGGTCAAGCCAGCAATCTCGCCGATCCGTTCATCGATCTGCCGGTTCACAGTTATGCTTTGATAGGTGGGTATCAGATACCACACCCCGAGCACAACCAGGGCGAGAATCAATGCAGTTCGAAACAGTTTGGATCTTCGCATGAGGTCGGATTGTCGGTTTTCCCCTCGTCGCCAAAGGATGAGGGATATGATTGAAAATTCCGCCGCGACACCACCCTGATGCCGCTGTTTGTAAACGGCCCCCGCAAAAAACGGCCCCCGGAGGGACCGGACTTGCCAAGGCCAATGAATATACGCGACACCCCTAGTGGAGTCAACCAATTATCCATCTAAGCTCGCCCGTTATGGAGGGGCTAACGTCACCTCTTCAGAGCGTTTGTCGGACCGTGCCTTGCCGCTCCAAATCACCTACGGACAAGTCTATGGAGTTGTCACAGGTACTGTGTGAACGCCATCCAGCTGGAAGAGCGGAATAAGCACCAGGCCCCGTTTGCTGTCAAAACCGATGTCTGCCGGGGACTGAACGCCCGAAATCACCTCGTTCACGCTTCCATCGGGATGAACGGCGTAGACAACCTGACCCTCCCAGCTCGAGACGAGAACCGTGCCATCCTTAATAATCTCGATGCCGTCCAGCGATCCGGTTGGCAATTCTGCGAAGAGGCTGACCTCTCCATCCATTCCCAATTTCAGGATGCTGTTGCCTCCGAAGGTGACGATGAGTGCGCCATCCTTATAAGAGGTCACGCCATTCGGTCCCCCGAGCACTTCGCCTGTGGCCAATTGAGTGATTTCGCCAGCGGCATCGATGGAGTAAACCGCATCCGTGCCGGAGGGGGTGAAATCGGGATTCAAACCGCTATCAGTAAGGAATACACCGCCCTTGCCGTTGGGCGCAAGGTCGTTGAGAAAGGTGGACCCGGGGATGTCGATGGAGCCTACGGGTTCGCCGGTCTCCTTGTCGAACAGCCGAATCGAGCTGATATCCGTTACATAGAGGACTTCGCCGATAATGGCCATCCCTTTTGGCGCCGAGAGCTGGACGTTCTCGTTTTCACCGTCAATCCATTTCAGGTCGAGGATCTCTCCAGTCGGGCTGATCCGGCTGATAAAGCCGTTGTCGTCCATGTCAGCGGGAGAGCCGTTGATATTGCTGACGAGGTAAACATCCGCAACAGCATCATAGAGGACAGATTCCGGGGTCATCAGGCCAGCCTCGTTGAGTTGCCATCCGCTTATGGCTGCGGGGTCAACTCCGGCATCACGGTTTCCGGTGGAGAAAATGATGACGATCAGGATCAGTACGATGACGATTAGCCAAATTGTGGAACGTTTCATGGTTCCCTCCTGAACGTGAAACGCTTTTCACTGGTTTACATCGGTAGAGTAATCATTGCGTATTCAAAAAACGTGAAAGCCCCGGTAAACAAAGAATATCTCGGGAGCAGGGAATGGTTGGATAAGAGGGTGTGTAAACAGGCAGGTTTCCAAAAATAACGCCCCAACGGAGATGAATCTCTGTCGGGGTGGCAATAATGCTGCTGAATTCAACCGCGCAGTGATAAAAGCCTTCTGGTCGAAGAAAAGTTGTGACGGAGTGCCGTCGTTGGAGATCATGAAGGCGAGGGTGAGGGGAACCAACACCCGGCGAGCATCCCCCGGGTCTGTAGAGAGGTGGAACAGGTAGCCGTTTTAGCCGACCGCCTCTCCCTTCATCGTTCCTGTCTCGTGGACTTTGCTCTATCCTGCTATCTGGGAAAATGCTGTTGTAGCGGTTGCCGCAAGCAGCAGTATCGCAATCAGGATTATAGTCAGATGTAAACGACTCATTAGAAAATCTCCTTCTGATAATTAATCAGATCATCGTTGGTTGTACAGAGTTTGTTGGGTTGCATAGATGTGATGTCGTACTGGCTGAGGGGAGGTAGACTAAAGGAAGCTGATCAAGATTCGAGATTCCTCGGCTAAGGCCAGATGCCCAAGTAACTTGGATTGAAGGTAAGCATTCCATTACTCCTGTTTACTGTCTTTCTTCGAGCCCTCGAGGCGTGGCAAGTCGGGTGGTCCGGGACGCTTGTACGCCGTTCGCGGATCAATCCCGGGTTTCAGTCGAGCCCAAAGGCGAGGCATGGTTGAAGGAGCACGATTCCAAATTCGTATATTCCCATCCCAAGCAACGATCAACAAGCGCGAAAGCGATATCAAGATGCCCGAGAAACTGCTATATGAACTCTCCCAGCCTGGACGGCGTGGGGTGAGGATTCCCAAGCTGGATGTGCCGGAGACGGAGGGGCTTCCCGAAGGACTGAGCAGGGCGGAGGATGCGCCGCTGCCAGAGGTTTCCGAGAACGAGGCGATGCGACATTTTGTGCGCCTCTCTACTCTGAACCACCATGTGGACAGGGATTTTTACCCGCTCGGCTCCTGTACGATGAAATACAATCCCAAGATCAACGAGGTTGTGTCGGCGGACCCGCTCTTTGCCGATCTGCACCCCTTTGTGCCGATGAACATGGCGCAGGGCGCGCTTGAATTGATGTATGAACTGGGCGAGTCCCTGAAAACAGTGACCGGCTTTGATGCTGTCACATTGCAGCCTCCGGCGGGAGCGAGTGGGGAATTAACCGGGCTGATGATGATGCTCGCCGGGCACCGCGACAAGGGTGAGACCCACCGCAACAAGGTAATTATCCCCGACTCCTCGCACGGCACGAACCCGGCGACGATCAACTTCGCGGGCTGTGAGGTTATCGAGATCCCCTCGAAAGAGGATGGCACCCTCGACCCCGAGGCGGTCCGCGCCGTTGCGGACGAGAACCTCGTCGGGCTGATGGTCACCAACCCCAACACCCTCGGCATTTTCGAATCGAACATCCGGCAGGTTGCCGACATCGTCCACGAGGCGGGCGGCTACATGTACATGGATGGTGCAAACCTCAACGCCCTGATGGGAATTACCACCCCGGTAGCGCTAGGGTTTGACGTCATGCACATAAACCTTCACAAGACTTTCAGCACCCCCCACGGCGGTGGTGGTCCCGGAGCGGGGCCGGTCTGTTGTGTGAGTGAGCTGGAACCCTTCCTGCCGACTCCGGTTGTCGCGAAATCGGGTGATGAATTTGTGATGGACTGGGATCGCCCGAAGAGCATCGGCAAGATGCACGGTTTCTACGGCAACTTCCTCGTGCTGGTCCGCGCGCTGACCTACATCCTCTCTACTGGCGGTGACGGCCTCGCGGAAGTCTCGAAAATGGCCATCCTGAACGCCAATTACCTGCGCGTCAAGCTGCAGAACGATTTCCACCTGCCGCATCCCGACCGCTGCCTGCACGAAGTGGTCTTCAGCGCGGACAAACAGGCGCAAATCGGGGTCAGGGCGCTGGACATTGCGAAACGGTTGCTCGATTTCGGGATGCACGCCCCGACGGTCTATTTCCCGTTGATCGTTCACGAAGCGATGATGATCGAACCGACGGAAACCGAATCGAAGGAATCACTCGATCATTTCATCGAGGTGATGAAGCAGATTGCACGCGAGGCGGAGGAGAATCCGGACCTTCTTCACGAGGCCCCGACGACGACCCCCGTCCGCCGTCTGGACGAGGCCCTCGCCAGCCGCCAACCCAACGTGAGGTTCAAGGCAGAGAACGCCTGAAACAGACGTTATGGTTAAGTTTAACAGTAGAATACAACAAAACCGGACTCTTGGGTCCGGTTTTGTTATGATGGACTACGGGTGGCCCGACTTGCTCGTCAAGTCGGGTTTCTTGTAGCGTAGCCCGGACATGCCTTTCCGGGGAAGAAAACAAGTAAACCCTGTTGGACGAGCCAACAGGGCCAAGTAAAACTACGAGATTGCTTCGGATTTCTTAGAAATCCTCGCAATGACACATTAAGACGATTTCAAGCTTTCGTAGCTACTCATCCCGTAAGATGTTCGTCGGCCCGCGCAGCTTTGGGCCGACACAGGGCTCCAGCGACTTCGCTGGCTATTCATCCCTTAGCACCTGGCTCGGATTGCGGTTGGTGACCGAAGTGATCTGCGTGAGTAGCGTCAGCAGAATCAGGCTGAGCATCGCCACGCCAATCAGAATAGGTATCAGGGGCGACATCGCCGCTTTCTCGGCATACCTGCCGTTCACATAAAACATGGTCAGCAACCAAGAAGGCACGATAGCGATTCCCAGCGAGATCACAAAGAGCCGGAGGAATGGCCATGAAATCAACTGCAACACCTGTTGGAATCTTGCACCGAGCACGCGGCGGACGGCCAATTCTCGCTCACGGTTCGATAGTTGAGAGGAGATCAGTCCGAACAACCCCATGAATGAAATCATCAGCGCCATAGCCGAGCTGAAGTTGAGCACGGTGGATACGGATCTGAATCCAACGAACATTTCAGCGTAAAGCTCATCCTGATAGTAGACTAGCCGTGCGTTGTTGGGAAGCAGGTTCGCTTTGATCCCCTGCATCGCTTCGCCAACCTTGGAATCACGGCCCGGCACTGTTCGAGCGACCACATACTTGGCTTGCTCGGGTTTGTTGACGGTGTAAACCATCGGTTGTCGTGTGCTCAACAGGCCGTTGTTCAGGGTCGTTTCCACAACACCAATAATGTTGTAGGGCTCGTTGTCGAGGGTAAATTTGGTGCCGATTGCATTCTCAAGTTGCAGGGCATCGGCGAGTTTCCTGTTGATGACAGCGTCGGTTGATTCGTAATCGGCTCCTCTATCGTCGAAGAGATGTCCCGAGATCAGCCTGATCTTCATCATCTCCATATAGCCGGGGACAACGCTCAACCCCGATACATCCCTGCGCACATCATCTATTACCATCGCCTGAAGCCGCCATCCATATCCGAGGTGGTCGCGGACTGCGTACGCCTCCAGCACATCCGGATTCTGCTCCAGCTCCGTGACCATCAGGGCGCAAGCCTCAGGTTCCTCCACAGGCATCCAGACGATGTCGTCCGCCCCGTATCCCCAATCAATCGTTTTCTGGTGTTCGTTGTTGATTTGCAGGTAGACCGTAAAGAAGAGGAGTCCGAAGGTCAGGGCGATCTGAATCCCCGTAAGCAACCGGACCATGAAACTGTACCCAACCCGGTTCGAGGTGCCACGGAAAATCTGTACTGGATTGAATCGCGAGACGATGATCGAGGGGTAAAGTCCGGTGCCGATACCCGTTGCGAGGAGTAGCAGGGAGATGAAGAGCAGCCCCCGCGTCTCACCCAGCGATGCCAGGTTTGATTCTGCTTCGGGAATAAGACTGTTCCAGAAGGGGAGGGTGAACGCTTGGGTTACAATCAAACCGAGCACCAACGCCATGGCAACAAACAGCAGGTTCTCCCCGACAAACTGAACGATCATTTGCGAGCGGGTGCTGCCGGATATCTTCCGGATGCCGATCTCACGGAATCTTCGTGAGATGAGCACGAGGGAGTTGTTCGCAAAATTGAAACTCGCCAGCAAAAGCAGGATGATCCCGATCAGCCCAACGACAACGACGCCTGCCGGATGCTGGGCCTGAAGGAAAGTGCTCCGCTGGAATGGGGCGTTGTAGGTTGCCTCTTTCCATGGGTCGATATAGAATTCGTCGACAGCCCAATCCGGATTCGCCTCGTTTTGAACCTCCCGATACGGCTCCAGTTTCGAGCGCACAGCCTCAATGTCCGCACCCTCACTCAACATGATGAAGGTGCCGGTATTCCAACCATCCCAATTGTTCGGGTCGTAACCGTACCACGTTTCCAGGTTCTGGTAAGGGACAAGGAAGCTGAATCTGATGCTGGAGTTGACCGGGATTTTCTCGAAAACACCCGCTACGGTCAGCTGGACCGGGATGTTGTCTCCAATCATCAGGTCCATCGTCTGGCCTGTCGCTCCACCATCCGGGAAGTAATACTCTGCTGATTCATCGCTCAGGTAGATCGACAGGGGATTCAGAATTCCTTCCTCGTTGCCTTCTACCAGTTCAAAATCGAAAAAGTCGAAGAAAGCCGGTTCTGCAAAGGTCACCATTCCATTGCTGACTCCCCGCTCATCGCGGAAGGCCGCCTGCCGGTTGCGGAAACTCACCGTGTTTTCCACTTCGGGCAGATCACGAACCATCGCATTTCCCATCGGAGTCGGACAAACGCCCCAGTGCTCGGGTTTATTGCCGGGATCAATAATGGATTCGACCATGTAGATTCGGTCGCGCCTTGTCTGAAAACTGTCTTGTGTGGCGTAGATGTTGAAAAAGAGGAAAGCGAGGATCGCCACGCTGATTGAGATGGTCAATCCAACCAGGTTAATAATCGTTGAAAGACGGTTCCGGCCCCATTGGCGGATAGCGACTAAAAGGAAGTTTCTAATCATCATCAGAACCTTGTTTTGTGTGAGTGTTTTTCAAACTAGCAAATGGCAAAGGATATGCCACAATTAAAACCATCTATATTAAACGGTTAACCTTTTACATCCGGAGTGAAGTGTTTCACAGTAAAGGTAGGAGTACGAAAACAATGCATTTGTTACAGGGTTCAGACTCGCCCAGCCAGAAGTTCAGTAAAATCTGTTAAGTAGCAACGAGTCACTGTTCGTTGGAAAAGTAGCGGAATTGGCGAGAGGGGATTGGGAATGATGTTGTTGGCGGTTTTAAGGTGTTGCTCGTTGGAGCATCTCAGCCTTATCTGCTTTTTTGATCTACAGATATGCGGTATTTGCTCTGTCCATTATGGATAATCCGGACAATTGTTACTCTTTGTTTTCCAAATCTTTAAGTCGCTGCTCGATCGTGATGTCGAGAATGATCGCCCGGATGCCAACCGATACGCCGTCCTCAAATACTGGAGCGGAAAATATCCTGACCGGGACAAGTCGCCCGTCCTTCCGGATCAAGGTGTATTCGCTGGGCTCGCGTTTCTCGCCTTTCAAGGCAAGGTCGATATTCGCGTGCATCAGCGCTTGCTGATCAGTAGGAATCGTGTCCAGAACGTTCAAGCCCCGTCGAACATCCTCCTCCGAATAACCGGAGAGTTCAAGCGCATGTGTGTTAAGGAAGGTGATGTACCCACCTGTGTCTATTTCAACAACACCTTGGGGCATTAACTCTACAAAACTCTTGTATTTATCTTCTGACAACATCAGGGATTTTTCAGCGCGGATTCGCTCAATTTCCAACGCACTCCGATCCGCGAGCATACGGAACAGCACCTCAATCGGATTGCTCAAACGAAACGGTTGATCGTCCAGCACAATCAGAATACCTATTTTATCCCCGAATGCATCCTGGAGAGAAATGCCATAGTAGGAGTTAGCATTCATCTCCTTCAATATGGGGTCGTTCGGGAATTTTTCCTGTACTCCGGCAGGGAAATAGGCTACGCCATCTTGGGGAAGGATTTCGCAGGGTGTATTGAAGAGCCTGAACTCGAGATTATGTTCAAACCTCCCATTGTTATATATCGCCAGGGTCTGGACAATCAGGGCAGAAGGGTCAATGAGTTCACCAACATAGGCACAGCGCACACCCAGGCCTGTGGTAAGATGTCTGACCAAGCTTTTAAAAAAATCGGTTCCAGAGAATCCACAGGTAACAGCCAGTACTGTATTTACCGCCTGTTCATAGGAAAAGTTCGAGGTTGCCAGTTCGTTGTCCTGTTTTTCCTGCTCGATGGACATGCGCCTCCCCGATGTCAATCATAAAAATATATACCAAAAATACTAAACACGAGAGGGTTTTGTAGATGAATAGTGATTTTCTCTTCGAGTCGCAACGGTGAGCTAATTCAAGAGTGAACAACTTGATCACCAAGGGTTTACTTTAAACAGGATGCGGATGTCCGTTTTAACGCTGCCCCACCCACCCCGGATTCGCCACGTGAGACCAGCGTTCACGGATCGCCTCCAGCTCGTACTCCTTCAACAGGCCGGATTCCAAAATGAGGGCGTTTTCCTGCCATCGTCCCGGGGTGCGGGTTCCGACAATGGCGGTATGGACTCCCGACAAACTCAACGTGAATTTCAGCGCGGTGGATATCGCCTCTTCTCCTCCGGATCGGAGGAAGAGGTAATCCAACTCTTTAAGGCGTCGTCTGTATTCACTCTCATAACCCGGGAAATAGTCAGCTTTTCCTCCGAGCCATGCGACGTTGGCGAGGGGACGCTTGGCGATTACGCCCATCTCCAGCTTATGGCACTGCGGCAGGGTAAAGTCGATTGCTTCCTGATCTGCGATGGAGATAGAGGTCTGGAGTGCGTCGAAGCGGTCAGTCTCCACAGCGTACCGGGCTGCATGGGAATCTCCGGAATAGCCGATAAAGCGTGTAAGTCCTTCTCGCTTGAATGATTCCATCGTTTCTATGATCTCACCACGGGCGAGAAGTTCAAGAGGAGCGCTCCAGATTTGAAGCAGATCAACGTGATCGGTTCGAAGTCTTTTCAGGGAACGCTCTATATCCTTGCGCATCCCCGCGGAGCTCCACTCAGGTCCAACTTTCGTGAAGAGGTGGACGCTGTCCCGTCTCCCCGTGATCGCTCTACCGATGCGCTCTTCGCTCTCCGCATAGGCAGCTGCCGTGTCAATGACATTGCACCCGTTGTCGAGGGCATCGCCGATGAGTTTGTTGACATCCTGCTGGGAAACTCGGGCGTACCCTATTTCCGCTCCACCGAGCCCCAGTGGATGAAGCATCAATCCGGTTTTGCCGAATTTGCTGAGTTCCATGATGGTTTCCTCTCGATAAACTTCCGGTTATGGATTATTCGTAGAAAATATTTTGCAGCGTTCTCCGCTTTGCTCTTTTTCGTGGACCCGGAAATACTTATTTTTTATGATTCAATTTGGGTAGTAGAATATCGCAACGCACGGATTGAATTTCAAATTCCACCGAACACCGTATCACGCAGATGGCGTGGAATTCGAAATTCTATTGAAGCTGGGGATTGATTACAGATGAACCGCACCGGTAAGATCACGATTCTTCTCTTCTTCGCCTTTTTATTGGTGGGATCGGCTGAGGCGGGCCAGCCCCAGAGCAAGATGATCTTTCCGGACACTTTGCAGGAAGTAGTGCTCGACAGGTTGTCCACTTTTGCCTACTTAAATCCCGAGAAACTCTACGCAGAATCAGGAAAATCGAAAGACCAGTTTCTCTCCAGCATCTTGCAGTATGAGCGGTTGGAAATCGAACGGCCAACGTTGCGAAGGTGGTTGGTGAGGGCTAACGGTCTTGATCCCAGTCAGGTCTGGAGTTTTTTCGACGCGGACAGCGTGCAATGGCGGATAAGGGAATTGGGGGGTGGCGAGGAGCGTCTGTTACCTGAAAACCGGTGGCATGGTTTGTTCAAGGGAGACGAGCTTCTTTTCACATTTCAGATGTTGTCAATGGACAAAGCCAACGGCAGCGGATTGAAAACTGTTATGGTTGATGAACGTGGGTGGGTTCTCGAATACGCCAGAAACGACACACCTGCAACCAGATGGGGAAATCCGCTCAGATACGATGTTGTTATCAATGGCACCAGTCTGTCGGATAGTCTGGGAAGTGAAAGTGTTTACGGGTATCACCGAATCGCCGGGAAGGATTTCTACTTCGAATCAAAGGATCATTACTCCCGTTGGCACTACGGTAACCAGGCAAGCAGAACGCAATTCTATGCTGTATACGACTACTACAACGTATACCAATACTGTCCTGTACCTCCATTCCGAGTAGAATCATCCGGACTCTTTTTCTGGGGTCACTATGGCAAAGAGTGGAAATTATGCTTCGTGGGCAATCCAAATCGACGGAGTTATGAACCGGATCGAGTGACTGAGGCGAACGGCATCCGGGTTGAAGAATACCCCCTCCACAAAGGCCCCTCACCGCTGGATGCCGGTAAATACGAAGACACGATGCTGCGGGATATCTATCAGGCGTTGTTCACTACTCTCGACGCGAATTCCCCTGAAATACCCGTGCGGACAGGCTTTTTCCCAGTTTCATCCGGAAAGAAAATCGACCTGACCTTACGAGATGATTCGGGAGCAATCTGGCAGTTGATGCCTGATGACATGATGAGCAAACCACTGAATCCGGATGGACGCGAACACAGAGCGCCGTACGCTCTAACACGGAACGGGGATGTGGTCTACCGTTTTCTGATGAATGACCCGACCGGTTGGATTGAATCCACACTGTTGAACTTCCTCCCTCCAGGTCGGGAGTGGGTACTCGACTATTCCACGAGTCGCTGGGATCCGGATCAGGAGAAATACCTGCCTGCAGGGGGCGGAACTTTTGTAAATGGAATGGATCTGGCAGCTTCTCGGGGATATGACGGTGTGTTCGGTTATTGCTATCTGGATGGAGTTCCCTTCTACCTGTACAACAATGATGGGAAAACAGGCTGGCGATATGGCGATGTTGGAATTGACGCCGGTTGGCACCGCGTTGTTCATCAGGAAAAAGCGGGCAACGCTATCTGGCCGTCAATCACTGTCCAATCGAGTGGAATCGTTTTTCAGGCCGAGGGTGAAGGAAACCAGTGGTATTTGTGCCGCGTTGTTCGTGATACCTCAGTATCGACAGATCAAATCGCATGGACTTGCGATCCCTTCATACCCACCGAGCGAAAACGGGGATTAATGGACAGGACGTTTTATCGACCCGAAGCCTCGGTTGCCCATAGAGATCCGAAGAAAAAGAAGAGGGTCAAGATTCTTGAACGGGCTGCTTCCCCCAGCCTGTTCACCTCTGTAGAGCCAGAAAGAACGTTGACCTTCGGTGACTATTGTATCGAGGAGTTTTTCGTCGGCGAAGTGGCGGAAGTTTCCAAGAATCCCCGGTATCTCTGGCGGAGCACCGGACAGGCATTCAAAAAAGAGTTTATAGAGCGGGACCGCAGCAACCCTCCGATGGAGCCCTACACGACCCACTTCACACTCCAGAAGCAAAGCCTGCTTGAGAGCACGAGTACCGAACGGTCATTACGGTTTAAAAGCATGCTCTACCCCCCTTACACCGGGGAGGCCGTTCTCTATAACTGGGTCGGCTCGGACAATGAAGTGTGGTACATCCTCGGAACACACTACTCCGAACTCGATCACGGAAATCAATTGATTAAATGCGACCTCTATAAAAGGATGGATGAGCTCGGGGAAATGCTCCTCTTCGACAGACCGGACAAGGCGACACTGGGAATCCGTTCCGTCTTCACCATGGAGGGGGAGTGGGTTGTGGAGCTTGTCGGCGGTATCAAGGAGAGCACCGCTTCGATCGGTCGCAGAACGATCCTGATCAACAATTTCGATGTATGCGATCAGCATGGGTATGAAGAGGCGTTTGGATATGCCAACGTCGACAAACAGCCCTTCTATTTTTTCAAGGAAAAAGGGTTCAACTGGATTCGAATCGGAAGCGAGGAGTGGCGGATGGATTGGGATGAAGTCATCCACCTCTTCGGGCGCGAACTCCGGGACAGAAATGTCATCTCGGAGTACGGAACAGTTAGCGCGATGTGGAACAGTCTCATCTTCCAGGTGATCCGCGACGACAAGTTGTATCTCTGCCTGTTCTCCAAAACCGAATAAACTCCGACCAGACACCATCCAGTGCTATATTCCCGGGCGAGTTGCAGCACTGTGGACTGTGCTCAAAATTCAAGCAGGATGGGAGAACCCCTCTGAGACTGCCGGATGCATCCCCTTTAGCGCCCCCGGAACTTGCCCGCCTGGGCCTTTCACGGTTTGTCGCTTTCGACTGCGAAACCACCGGACTCGACGCGCGGAATGATCGCGTTATCGAGCTGGGGGCTGTGCTTTTTGAGGGTGGGGAACCCGTAGCTCATTTCAGCGAACTGGTGAAAATCGACGAACGTCTCTCGCCCTTCATCTCGCGATTGACCGGTATCACCGACGATGATCTCGCAACCCGGCCCCGCATAGAAGACGTGTTGCCAGAGTTTATCGAGTTTACAGCGTCCCATCCGCTGGTCGGCCACAACATCAAGTTTGATCTCGATTTCGTTGATGGAGAATTGGCGAGAATCTCCAAAGCGGACCGCCCCGACTGGCCGCACGGCCCTGCCTACGATACTTCGATCATCGCGAGAACGTTCTTTCCGCTGCTCACCGGTTACGGCTTGGGGGCGCTGAGTCGCACATTGGAAGTCCCCCTCGAACAGGCGCACCGTGCGGTGCATGATGCCGAGGCGACAGGGCGGCTGCTGGTTGAACTTCTGAAACGGGCGCGACGGACTCCGTTCGGAGAATTACAGGAGATGGATCGCATCATCGGCGGCGCCTCCTTCACGCTGGGAGAATTGATCCAGGGGTTGTCCGCCATTGGTCCGGGCGAGACTGGAGTGGATACACCGTTTTCCCTCCGCGATAACCGCATTGGATACTGGGAGGGAGAGAATGTCCTCGATCCCGAGCCGGTGGAAGATGAGGAGAGCTTCATCGCGGAGTTCCTCTCCGGTGACGGTCCACTCAGCGGACAGGTCAAGGGGTGGCGCGAGCGAAAGGGGCAGGTGAGCATGGCGCAGGAGGTTCACGCCACCCTGAAAGCTGGCGGCCACCTCCTCGCGGAAGCGGGAACCGGGACCGGTAAGAGTTTCGCCTATCTGCTGCCAGCCCTTCTCCATGCCCGGCAGACCAGAGACCGTGTCGTTGTCTCAACCCAGACTCGCCATCTCCAGGATCAACTCTTCGAAAAAGATCTCCCTGCGCTGGATGCCGCACTCGGCGGAGGGGTCCGCGCGGTGCTTTTGAAAGGCCGCAGCAATTACATCTGCAAGCGGCGGTATGATTCCCTCGTCGCCGACCCGGACCGTCTGGACCCTTCAGACCGTCAGGCTCTGCTCCCGCTTGTGCGCTGGCTGAGGCGGACCGTGACCGGTGACATCAGCGAGGTGCCCGCGTTCAAACCGGCGTGGGCAAGAGGGTTGTGGTCCAGGATCAGCGCGGAGAGCGGATTCTGCTCGGGGCGGGTTTGCCGGGGAAGCCAGGGATGTTTTCTGCATAAGATCCGCACTTCAGCGCAACGAAGCCATGTTGTCCTGATCAACCACGCTCTTCTCTTTGCGGACCTTTCGAGCGGAGGAGGGGTGCTGGGCGAATATGACCGGGTCATTTTCGATGAAGCGCATCACATAGAACGTGTCGCTGCGGACCATCTCGGCCTCACCTGGAGTGCGCCTGGAGAGAGAATCGTGCTCTCGAATCTGTATGATCCGTCGGGCGACAAGGGGGTTCTCGTCAGCCTCAAAGCCTATTCGGCGTTGTTGAAGACGGAAGTCGAACGGGGCAGTTCGGATGCCGACCCGTTGGAAAAGGCGATTGATGCGGTGAAGGATGCGCTGAAATCGGGTGAAGCAGTTGGCGCGGCGCTCTCACCGCTCACTTCGATTGACGATGGCAACGGTTATGGTCGCCGCGAGCGGTACAAGTCCGGTGATGAACTTTTTGGCGAGGAGGCCGAAGCGGTGTCGATGCACCGTAAACGGCTGGAGCGCCTTGTCCGCACCCTCGGGGATATTATCAAAGAGTTCGAGGAGCTGGAAACGGTGCTCACCGAGGGGGATGACCTTCTCGGCGAATTCCGCAGGCTCGTCGTGGAGGTGGGCGGACTGCTGGATCAGTTTGTCCGGCTTACCGGGGAGGGTGAGGAAAACACGGTCTTCTGGTTTGAGGTTCAGCGCTCGGGGAATCGGCAGAATGTCGTCCTGCGAGGAGCTCCGCTGGATGTAGGCAAGGTTTTGAACGACAAGCTGTATCCGAAATTGACCGGGGCAATTTTTACTTCAGCTACCCTCACCGTAGCGGAAAGTTTTGACTACATCGCCAGCAGGTTAGGCATTCCCGAGGCTCGCGGCCAAATTTACCCGAGCCCCTTCGAACTCAACAGCCAGTTGATGATCTGTGTGGCTGGTTTCCTTGGAAATCCAAAGCAGAACACCGATGATTTCGCGACAAATATCGGGGAGATGGTCAGCCGTTTGCCGGAGGAGTTGGACACCGGAACTCTTGTCCTTTTCACAAGCCAGAGGATGCTGAGGCAGGTCTGGGATCAGGCCGCCCCGGTACTCGAGCGGGATGGCTGGTTGACCCTCGCGCAGGGCGTCAGCGGAGCGCAGACCGAGCTTCTGGACAGGTTCCGTAAGGAGCGGAAAAGCGTTCTGTTTGGTGTGGACAGCTTCTGGGAGGGAATCGATGTCCCCGGCCAGTCGCTGGAACTCTCTATTATCGCCCGACTTCCATTCGCAGTACCGACTGACCCCCTGGTACAGGCTCGGAGTGAGAAGATCGAACGGGAGGGAGGCAACTCCTTCATGCAGTACAGCCTTCCCGAAGCTACGCTCAGGTTGCGGCAGGGAATAGGCAGGTTGATTCGGACCACCGAGGATGTCGGTGTGGCGGTTATCTGCGATCCTCGCATTCTGCACAGCCGTTGGGGCAAAGTGATCGCAAACAGTCTGCCTGTGGCACCGATGGAATACAGCGATTACGCGTCGCTACTCCGGGACACGAAAAAGTTTCTTGCGGGGCCAGCTTGAGAAAAAAGGGTGCCTGTGTTACTCCTCCTTCAAAACGATTGGTAGAATTGGTGTCTCCCATGAGCTCTCTGGTGTGATCTCACCAGTTTTCGACCGAATTCCGATATCCTACATTCAAGATGTAACCAAGAATGCTTTTCAAGCATCCGAAAGGACAATCATGAAACGTCTGGCTACGGTACTACTTTTGGTGTCAATTCTCGTCATGTCGGTTAGTACGGCTCAAGCGACAACGAACGATGGGCACCGTTTTGGCGTCGGGTTGCAGATGATTCCCGGCATGAACGATGGAATCAGCTTCACCTGGGATCTTACCAAACAGGTGACCATCAATCCGGTTCTCGATTTCGGCCTTGATGCAGTCGGTTTTGAAGCACGTTACGCTTTCCTGCGCGAGCGGCGTTTCGATCTGTTTGCCTACCCCTGCATTGCCGTGGGTGGTGAGGATGTCGATTTTGGTGGCGGTGCTGGTGTTGACTGGGACTGGCGCGGTCTCGACAGGGGACTTCCGCCCATCTGTTGGAACCTGCAGTTGGGTCTTTCCGCTGAAAACGGATTCAGCATCGGCGCGGGTGTGCACTACGTCTTTGGAAAATAATCAGGGTTCAAACCCTGTGAATAAGCCCGGGCCTCATCGTGAGGTCCGGGCTTTGTTGTTTCTATGAGAGTGTTTTGAGAGATCTACTCGTGGATCACTTGACGAGTGTTACCCTCCGAACGTCCTGCGAACCATCCGCCTCGAGACGGATGAAATAGGAACCAGCCGGGTGCGAGGCTGCGTTCCAGGTGATGTTGTGCAGACCTTCGCTGAGCGGTCCGGTCATCAGCGTCGCAACCGGGCGGCCCATCAGGTCATAGACAATCACGCTGGCCTGCGAGAGCGAAGGAGTCTGGAACGAGATGGTCGTCTCGGGATTGAAGGGGTTCGGGAACGCCTTCACGATGGAAATTCGGCTTGGGAGCTGGGATTCCGGACTCTCAGCCACGCTGGTGGTCGTCGCGTCATAAACCACGATATCGTCGAACAGCGATGGAATCGGGTCCAGCGACGAGGTCATGTCGAGGAAGAAGGAGTAAATACCGAACTGCCCCGAGCTGTAAAGGTCGCTGGTCACAGGTGTGCCCGATAGCTGAACGTCGTCAAAAAACGCCGTCAATTGGTTGCCTTTCACCTGCAGTCCCAGCTTGTGCCAGCCGTTCTCCGTGGGAAGTCCGCCTGTGATATCGCCGGTTGCCCATTCGAGGATCGTGCTGGGTGTGCCACCGACAAAGCTTCTTAGCTTGATTTTTGGTGCGCTGGCTGGCAGCTCAAGGCGCAGCGAATAGAAAGTCATCTCGTTGGAAGGCAGGGTCGTGTCAATACGGGCAACAACACCCTGATACATCGTTGCACCAGCATCCACGCGAACATAAACCATCGCTTCGATCATGTAGTCCGTCATCTCGGCTTCACCCGTGGCCATTGTGCCGGGGGTGAAGTTTTCAGAGACCAGCGAACCCACATAATTGCCACCATCAGTGGGATCCACGTCGACAGTAAATGTGCTCGTACCGCCCCAGGCATCTCCCCAGTCGAGATCCGAGGTTCCGCCAGTAAAGGAATCCTGATAGAGGATCGTCTGAGCGGATGCCCCACTAACCAGAACAAGTACAAACAAAACAGTCCACAATTTTCTCATAAAGCCTCCTTTTCCGGTCCATCGCCTCTGGCCGGATGTCAAAGAAACCCCCGTCTTTGTTTGGTGTGTCTAAAGTTTAGACTCGGTTTCGTTACAATGCAACGCAGACGCAGGATTTCGGTAAATGAGAATGCTCCCGCTCTCGCTGCAGCGTTTTCAGAAAGGGTAATTACAGGTTTTTCATCCAACTGAATGTCATAAAAGTGTCAATTCGAGTGACTTGCGGTTTCTTTAACCCAGTCTTCACTGGATAGTCCAGCAATTGCGGGGATTCTGATTCTGCATGAAAGCCGTAGAATCCCTCAAACAGCCATTTCGGTACTCCTGCCGAACCGTTCGTCCATCTGGACGGAATCGGATGGAGTCGTACAGTGTCTGAGCGCAACTTGTTGCTCGGGCAAGTAGTTGCAAGCCTTTGAATATAAGCTGTTTACGTGAAATCAATTAGGGCGAGGAGCAGAAGCGGCCGAATTGGCACATCGCTTGCCATCAGTACTACCGTAACAGGCAGAAGTCGTTTAACGAAAAAACTACTGCTAAACATAAACAGCTTGATTTGGAGGAACAGATGAAACCCCGGATGAGAGTAATTCTATCCTTTGCACTGGTGCTTATGATGGCCGGATTTGCATCCGCTCAGATGGGTGGCGGCATGCGCGGTGGACAGGGCCAACCCGGTCCGATGATGGGCGCGGGTGGTGGCCATGGATTTGGTGGTGGCCACGGCTTTGGACTGCAGAGATACTTTGATCTCGGCCTGAGCGACAAGCAGATCGAGAAGATCACCAAGATCCACTACGAGCATCAGAAAGAGATGATTGCCCAGCATCGTGAAGTCTACAACCTGCGCGTTCAGGCGGATGCTCTGATGGATGACCCGAAAGCCAACGAAGAGCAGCTGAAAACCATCGCGGCCAAGATGGATGAGTATCAGGAAAAATTCATGGCCAGCCGTGACAAAGTCCAGAACGACGTATGGAATGTCCTGACGGACGAACAGAAAATCCAGGCCGGCAAAGACGCTTTCTTCACGCAAGGCAAGCGCGGTGGCAAAAAAGGGAATCGGCCCGGCAGGATGCAGGGACAGTACCCTTGCATGTTCCCCGGAGCTCCCGGTTATCCCGGAATGCCCCCGGCGCTCGAACAAGGTGATGAGTAGCCCCAAGAATAGTAGCCTGAACACCCCGTTGTAACCCCGAGACCCGTGACCATGTTGCGGGTCTTTTGCTTGGGGCTTCTATCCCTTGTTTGATGATGGTCAATCAACTGACGGGTAATTCGGGACTGTCCCGGACGGGTGGCCCGGGATGTCAATCCCGGGTTTCATATGGATGTTGCATTGAATCACTCTTCCACCATTCAGGGATATCGAGAGTGATCGGGTCGGTAATACCTTCCAGCCAATACTTTGCACTTGACCAGTAGTAGTCCTGAGGTTGTTTGACCAATCCCGCCTTTACAGGATTGTTGTGGATATACGCCATGGTTTTCAGAACGGCTGAATC
>Ga0272443_10000918_pt1 | contig 48167 bp, 44 predicted proteins | sample SSMAcet12_FD_193581 | JGI IMG/M metagenome (GOLD analysis project Ga0272443, IMG submission 193581) | Marine sediment archaeal communities from Little Sippewissett salt marsh, Falmouth, MA, United States - SSM-Acet-12 | ecosystem: Environmental > Aquatic > Marine > Wetlands > Sediment ...
ACTGTCCAGAGCTGACTCCTGCAGTCCTGAGGTCCTTCCGGAAGGCATTGATCCTGCTGAAGAGTGCTACAAGAGGAAGATCCTCAATCTGCGTATCGAGATCGAGAATGAATGGTTGAAAAAACTATACTGTCCTGAGGAAGGAGGATGGAGAACAGGAGAGAACTTTTTTCTCGTCCTGTGTATGTGGCGCAAAAGGACCGCATACAGTCCCCTTTCCTTACCTGTTCCACCCCGCTGCTGATCGTGACTTGCGTACGACGCAATTATTACCTATCATCGATATATGAAAATAACGATAGAGAATGCACTCACCTTCGGAGGTCTGACCGAAGGGAAGCTCGTAGCCGGGTTCAGGGGAATCCACAATATCATAGAATCGGTGACCGTCCTTGAAGTGGCCGATCCCTATTCCAAAGCCTGGAACCTGCCGAATCAGCTGCATGTGACTGCTCTCTATGCAATTCGTGATGACCTCGAGACGCAGCTCGCTGTTATCAGGAGCCTGAAAGAAGCCGGCTGTTCAGGGATAGTGCTCTGCCACCTCGGTCATTTTATTGAGAATATAGCCAGTGAAGTGATTGATGTGTGCAATGATCTGGCATTTCCTCTGATCGTAGTCCCGAAGACCGTTACCTACATAGAGATTATCGTTCCTATAGTGAACAGGATCCTGGAGATAAGCAACGAAAAAAACCAGTTGGCATTGGAAATACAGGAAACTCTGCTGCAGAAGGTGATACATGAGGAAGGCTTGGGTTCCATCTGTCAATATCTCGGGGAGAAGTTGAATGCATCGATCGTGATCATTGACGTGATGGATAAGATCTTAGCAAGCTACGGGTGTGCACCTGACGAAATCGAACTGATCTACGGGGAGTTGCACCAGTGCAGAGAACGGATCCTCACAAACACAACCTATACGATCATACAGCCTGAAAAAGCATACTATGTCTATCCGATCCTGAATGAAGAAGCGAGATATGGGTATCTGGTGTGTGAGATCAACAGTCTGGACCTGGAATATGTGCTGCTGATGCTGAAACATACCGCAATTGCATGTTCACTTCTGGTAACACATCATGAGCGTCGTTCCCGGATGCAACAGATGTATATCAACGAGTTCATCAAGAATTTGGTGGATAGTAATGAGAAAGAATGGGACGAAGTGAAGAGGATAGCATTCAGTCTGCACTGGGATCTCGAACACATCGACGCTCTGTTGCTGATAGTGACAACAGCGCTTGATCCCTCGAGCCTGCTCATAGATATCAAACATATACTGCTTCAACAGGATATTAGACAGCAATGTGGCGTTGTGGGAGAACACGTCGTCCTCTTCCTTGATGACACCGCCGATAGAAGAAGGATTGCCGACCTGCTCCTTCAAAGTGTGTTGAAGCATCATCCCAAGCTGAGCCGAGACGATATCGTCCTGAGTGTTAGCAGCCGGATACACGAACCGGAGAATATCCCTGAGGTCTATAAGGTGGCTGTTGATACCTTGATTCTTGGCAAGAGGTTCCTTTCACAACAGCAGATCTATGACTGCGACACTCTAGCGTTTCTTCCCTCCCTGTATGAAAACGCCGAAGCAGAAAATTTCCAGAACATAGCCCGACGAATTCTACAGCCGATTCTCGAATACGATCTTGAGCATAACCACGAACTGATGAACACTCTGGATGCACTGCTTTTAAACGATCATGCGATGCAGGGGATAGCTGACAGCCTGCATATACACCGCAATACGCTCCAGTACCGCAGGAAAAAGATCATAGAACTTCTGGGAGAGGACCCCTTCGCCGGTTTAAACCGAATCAACTATATCCTTGCCGTTTTCACTATCAAGTTCTGATTCAGTTTACCGTCTTTGGTCATTTGCACAATATTCACCCCTTTTTTTTCGGAATCGAATAATGACTCCACCGATGATCATCACCTATAATTCATTATCTTATACAGGTTTGATGGAGGGTTATTCCATGACTAGAAAGACAGACGTGGTAGTGAACGATTATGCCACCAGCCGGGTCCCGGCTGACCAGAAAAAGAGTGATTGGGATGTGGCTATCGTCACAGCGGGGTTCTGTATTGCCATGTCAGGTCTTTTCACCGGATCGGCTATGGCCGCCGGATTGACATTTCAACAGGCGCTGATAGCTGCGATCCTGGGAAATACCATCCTTACCATTTACGGGACCTTTCTGGGGATAGCGGGTGCAAAGGAGGGAGTTTCCACATCTATGCTGGCACGGCACAGTTTCGGCCGACAGGGATCGAAACTGGTAAGTCTTGTTCTAGCCCTTACCATGCTTGGTTGGTTCTCCGTGCAGGTAGGATTTTTCGGAACTACGATACACGCGATGTTTCCTTCCGGCGGGTTTCTGACAAACGCGAAAGTCTCAGGTTTCTGGGGAGGAATTCTGATGCTGCTTACGGCCTACTATGGATATAAGGGACTGAGCCTGTTGAGCAAGATCGTCATTCCTCTGATTTTCGTTACTTCGATCATCGGGATCGCAGCGGCAGTGAATCAGAGTGGAGGTTGGAGTGCATTGAGCATCATCGTCCCCGAGGCACGCATCGGTATCTCGACCGGTATTGTCATAGCGGTAGGATCCTTTGCCGCAGGGGCCTCTGCCCAGGCTGATATCACACGGTATGCGAAAAGTGCCAAGTCTGCTGTCATAGCGACCATATTCGGTTACCTGGGTGCGAACCTGTTTGTGATCATGGCAGGATTCATCACTACACTCGCCACCGGTGCCGGTGATCTTCCCAATGCCATGCTGATGCTTGGACTCGGGATACCTGCTCTTATCGTTCTCATCGGAGCACAGTGGACGACGAACGACAACAATCTGTACACGGCTTCACTCGGCCTTGCCAACATCCTGAAGGTCAAAAAATCAGTGATCGTACTGGTCACAGGTGTTCTTGCAACACTTGTCGGAGTTGCAGGTCTCGCTGATTATTTCATCGGCTGGCTGGTAATTCTCGGAACAGGAGTACCTCCGATGGCTGGCGTCATCGTTGCGGATTACTATGCGGTGAAGAATCAGAAGTACGATTACGGAGCAGGGACAACATATGCGAACTGGAACGTCTGGGCTGTCGTATCCTGGGCTGTCGGAGGAATCTTCGGGTATTTCGTACACTGGGGATCTGGATCTGTGAACTCACTGGTGATCAGTTTCGTCCTGTACGTGGTGTTGATGAAAGTGTTCGATAAAAGCCGAATCGGTCATATCGGGGAACACATAGAACAACCCTTAATCTTAGAAACAGAAGGAGCATAGTATGCCTGCACAATATGATCTGGAGCTCGCTGAAGCTGCATACAAACTGGTACACGATCAACTCAAACTGAAGAAAGGTGAGAGCATTCTTATAACCACTGATTCAGCCTCGGAGTTCCGGGTAGCCGAGGAGATTGCGAAGATGGCTCAGGCTGTCGGAGGGAAAGTGATGGTAGCCTGGCACACCACTCCGGTCGGCTACGGTGCGATGACTGAACCCTACCTTCCGGAACCTCTCATGGCCTGTGCGGACAAAACCGATGTCTGGGTTGAACTCAACAATCAGTGGCTCCTCTATTCGAGCTTCTGGGACAAAGCTGTCACCAACGGCCGTACCAGACAGGTAATGCTGGGAGATCTGGACATTCCTCAGCTGGTACGTCTGATCGGGAAGGTAGACATCTCTACGCAGAAGGAGTTCCAGGATATGGTGGTCGAGAAGACCCGGAAAGCGAAAACAATACGAATCACCAACCCTGCCGGAACTGATGTAACCTTCGAGAACGATCCGGACCGACCGATCAACAGTGAGATCGAGTATGATACCCCCGGTGCCCATTTCCTTCTGGGACAGGTAGGCTGGGCGCCTAAGGAAGAGACCATTAACGGAAGGATATCCTTTGATGGAGCCCTCAGCGGTGGGGGAGAGGCCGAACTTGGTCTTCTCAATGGAGATGTGATTACCTATGTGGTAGAAAAAGGCCGCATAATCGACTTTGAAGGTGGAGAAAAGGCTGAGACCATTCGTACATGGTTCGAAAAGATCGGTGATCCGAATATGTACCTCGCAGCACACGTCTGCTACGGTTTTCATCCTACCGCGAGACTCGATGGAACAACGAACGAGGATGAGCGAATCTGGGGAAGCACCCAGTGGGGTTTCGGGCATCAGGGATCCAACTTCACCGGGAAGGAACCTCGTAAGGCGCCGGGACATATCGATGGGATCTGTCTGAATTCCACGGTGTATCTTGACGGGGTGAAGATCACCTCTGACGGCGTGGTCGTAGACCCTGATCTGAAGCAGCTGGCTGAAAAGTTGGGACGATGAGCAGGAGGGTGTGAATGATCATACAAGCAGGAGCAGATCCGTTCCCTCCGTATCAATTCGAGACAGAACAGGGATTTTCCGGATTGGACCTTGAACTCATCACAAAGGCCTTCGATGTACGTTCGATCCAGCTGGAATTGACCCTGAAGATATGGCCTGAGATCGAAAAAGACTATGATAATGAATTGGTACGGGTTCTGTTTCAGGTCCAGCCTACCGAGGAAAGAAGAAGATCGAATATATTCTCAGATGAGCTGCGCAAGGCAGTGACTGAAATAATAACATCCAGAAAGGGTGAACATCCTATCAACCTCGATCCTTTTCGTAACGATCTGTATCTGGGTGTGCTGGAAGGGTATTCATACGGTGATGCTATTGATGCTATCGGGGAGACCCGAAAACATCGGTACCCGACACAGGAATCGCTTCTCAGTGCAGTGGCGAATGGAAAGGAAGCCTACGGAGTATTCGACCGGGGAGTCAGACTGTACTTGCAGAAGGACCTCGGGCTCGAAGGGATCATTCCACTGGCAGGAATGGACTTTCTTAGGCCTCTTGCTGTGATGTTCCGTAAAGGGGACACAGAATTACGGGATTCCTTCAATGCCGGACTACAAGAGATACGGGAAGACGGAACCTACGATGCAGTCATTCAGACCTGGGAACAGGCCTGATAACAGGCCTGAGAAGTCTTCTCTCATTACACAGCACGCCGGCGGGAAGTGAGCCCCTCCTGCCGGTATTTCCTTTCTCTGAGATTTCTGAAAGCCAGAACGAAATGCCTGGTCTTGGTGAGATAACCACAGATAATACCAAAGAATATCGTTGATCCTATGTATCCTGAGGGGAAAGACGTGATGGCAGAATTGTCTGGATGAGACAGAAAAGCAGTATGCCATCGTTCCACCGTATGTTGGCATCACACGCAGTCACAATCAATACCTACAGACTATACATCGGCATCATCTCCTTTCCGCGGTTCTTTTACCCGTGTGTTTCCTCTTCTATACAGTGTCTCTCTCTGCTGATGTTATGATCGGTAATACCATACGGAATCCACAGGCTGAACCTGATGTGCCATAGGAGGGTACACCCGGACAATTGTTCTTGAAAGAAGTGGCCCCATGATATTGGTCAGTAGCGGTTCCCTGCGCATTCGAACAGAAAACAGGAGACTCAAGGACGGAACAGAGTCTAGCATACACGTTCCGGGATTGTACCTGCCGCATTGCGTGGATACCGAAGTATCGCAAGAAGGTAGTATACGGTAAGTGCCGGGAGGGGCAGACACTTGGTCTGCTTCCTACCCGGATCTCTTGCTTGATTTTTTTTCATCACTAGACGTGCGATAGTCAGATGTTGAGATTCATAAGCCCGAATGATTCCGCAGCAAAGCTCGCATCATATCAGGTGTACAATGCAATAATTCTTAGGGACTGCTCATGAGAGAGATTTCTAAGAAATCAAAGTGATTATCTGAATCGGTAGTTCCCTGGCCTAGTTCCCCAGATGAGTTATAGCCTGCCCCATACACGGTACTATCATTGTCTATTATTAACGAATGACCCTCTCCCATTGAACATGCGTACACTCCGGTTCGTACTTTCTCAGGGGTGATATATGTCTGACGATATGTTGCTGTTCCATCACCCAGCATACCATACGTATTATATCCCACGACATAAAGTTCATCAGATGTGGTGATAACCATTGATTTATCAACTCCAGCCTCGGCATATTTCACATGTTCAAGAACTTTGGTTGGAGTCGATATCGCTGAGTCAACGTCATGTCCATCTACCAACTGACCATTATCCTGCCATCCAAAAGACCACAATTCATCACTGTTGGTGATAACAAGCGAATGATTCATCCCGGCTGATACAGCACGCACATCACTAATTCCACTGACACGTACTGGAACCCTGTCATAGGTATTTGAAGAGGAGTAGGGGCGTCCGAGTTTTCCATAATTGCTATCTCCCATTGCATAGAGGGATCCATCCGTTTTTGCATATAATGTATGTCTATTCCCTGCAGAGACAGTTAAGACATCAGTATCGATTTGCACAAAGCCGTACTGTTTCTCCTGACTATTATTGCCGAGTACTCCGCTGATTCCATTACTCCCTGTAGCCCAGAGATTTCCATCTGTATCTATTGCCATTGTGTAATAATACCCACAAGAGACAGAGGCGATTCCCGTTTTAACAAGCTGAGGTGTGTTGATATTGGCAATAGTATCTTGTAGTCCCAATTGACCATCAGAGTTGTCACCGACTCCGTAAAGATCACCATTCTCCTTTAAAATCATTGCGTGCTGGTATCTACTTGCAGATATCGCCTGTACTTCATCCATGATCTGATAGGCTGAGGATCGATTAGTGTTTGTTCCATCTCCAAGTTGCCCAGCTCCATTAATCCCTGTTACCCACAGAGTCCCATCATTCTTAAGAATATAGCTGTATCCAGAACCAGCTGCGACGGATGTAATCAGAACCTCCGGTGTCCACACTGCATAGAGAGTGACATGCTCGGAATCTATGGTGAAGGTATCTCCAGCTTCGTAGGATAGCCCTGTGCCGTCAGCTTCTGTATTCCATCCACTAAATGTGTATCCTGATCTGACTAAGGCTCCTGAATTTCCTAGAATCGTTACCTCGTCACCTTGATTGTAGAGTGTTGAATCAGAGGGAGAGGTCCCCCCTGTATGTTGGTTGCCTTGGTATAGTACATGCAAACTTGTGTCAGAAACAGTGCATCCAATACCTGTAATAACAACAAGTATCATAAATAAGAAAAACCTTATTCTCGCCATGAGTTCTCTTCCCCTTAAATGTATATGATAGAAATAAGTTCGTTTGAGAACTATATAGGCAAAAAAATAAATAAGCAATAAAAATAAAATTACTACAAATTACCCCTGAATTATAACGATAACTGGAATTATCATAGATATATCCCGGTCGAACTCTCTATGGGTCACTCAACTCGATCAAGTAGGGCTTTTCTTCACGAGCTTTGTAGAGAGTAAGATGTTTTTACCGGGGTACGGTAAATAGTTTTTTATCTCAGGGGATGCGGACAAAAAGTTGGACACTTGCAAGGCGTAACAAGTGTATTCAAGGGAAGAAAAGACCAAGGCGGTAGCGTTATTTATCCACTATGACATGGGTGCCATCGATACGATCAGGGAGCTGGGTTATCCCGATTTCCAACGGTCCGCTAGAAGGCATCAATAACATGATAAAGACTTGTAGAAGACAGGCCTATGGGTATAGAGCTCAGGGGTGCTTTTTCCTGAAGATCTGGGAGAGAAGCCGGAAATACATCAAAAACCGTACTCTCCCATATTCAATGTATAAGAAGCTCGAGGCTCAGTTTCTCTGGGTTCAATCCCACAGCTTTTTCCATGAGCCGCTTATAAACACAAAACCGGCGCATTTTCAATCTCCTGTCAGAGGAGTTATCTGTAACTCCATCTGGAAGTTGCATTGAAAGAACGCCGGTTCTTCCGGTGAATCATTCATAACTTGTTGTTTTGTAACAACTGGTTTGTTAGCAGGGACAGGACTCGAACCTGCGACCTCCGGGTTATGAGCCCGACGAGCTGCCAACTGCTCTACCCTGCGTCGACAAGAAGAACTATAGCGAAGTGCTGAAAAAGAGTCAATGGATGCGTGAAAAATACATAAAAAAGGTTAGTTTGTGTCAAAATGACACACGGTCTTCTGATCTGGAAAAAAATATCATATTTTTCGTGTGTAGAATGGACACAGGGTACAATGAGTAATGAGATATATGTGTCAAAAAGTTACACATAATTGAAGTGTGAGCGGGTCTTATAGACATTTAAGTGGATGTGCAGTGCTATATAAATATAGGTAATGAAACAAATAAATAAAATAATTACAAAATATTCTATATTTGGCACGGTGAATGCTTATTAGTTTGTGTCCTGGTAAGGACAGTGGAACAAAACATAATAAGTTATACGGAGGTGTAATATGAGATACGTAGTAAGAAGAACCCCATCAACAGGTAACGTCGTGAGAAACTTCGATTCACTGTTCGACAGTTTCTGGAACAACTGGGGCGTGCCCCAGACAAAGAGTCCTTCAGTGGATATCTGGGAAGATGAGAACTCCTATGTGCTTGAAGCAGAACTGCCCGGATACAGTGAGAAGGATATCGATGTGCATGTGGACAAGCACGTTCTGAAGATCTCTTCCATCAATGAAGTTGAGAAAGAAGAGAAGGAGGAGAGCGTTTCCCCCAACTACCTGATTCGCGAACGCTACTGCAGTTCCTTTGAACGATCCTTCACGCTCCCCGACGGAGTAGATGAAGAGAACATTGAAGGAGAATTCAAGAATGGTATTCTCAAGCTTACCATTCCCAAGGTTCCTGCATCACAGCCGAAGAAGATTGATGTGAAATTATCATAAGGAGAATATCCTGCGACCGACCTGATACACATCAGTTGAAGTAAGAGGACGCCTTTTCGGCGTCCTTTTGCTCATGTGCCCATACCTTTTTAGCGTAGAATATTACCGTATCCGTAGTATACTGAAGTATCCAGGTCCGGCAGTTGTTGCGGCATGAAAGCGTATCAGGAAGGCAGATCCATGGGTTTTGCCGAAATCGCCTTTGCCTTTCCGCGTTATTTCAGTATATTGTGGTTATTGCTATCAAGAATCATTCTTAATTAGGAGGAATTATGGCATATACAGAACCGTATGAAGTGCTTGATGAGAAATCGAGAGAGATATCACGGGCGATCACAAGCCTGAGAGAGGAACTCGAAGCTGTTGACTGGTACAACCAGCGTGTTGCAGCCAGTTCAGATCAGTCGCTGCGTGAGGTGATGGCCCATAACAGAGATGAAGAAATCGAGCATGCGTGCATGACAATTGAGTGGCTCAGGAGGAACATGGCCGGATGGGATGAAGAACTCAAGACGTATCTTTTCACCGAAGGATCCCTCCTTGACGCTGAAGAGTCAGGTGAGGACGGCAGTTCAGCTTCCACCGGCTCGTTATCGATCGGTTCCATGAAGAAGTAATCGGAGGTTACCTATGGATATTCTCAAAAAAGAACTTGCACCGCTGTCAACAAATGTGTGGCAGGAGATAGAGAGTCGGGCGGCAGAAGTGCTTCTCTCCCGTCTATCAGCCAGAAGAGCCATTCATGTGGACGGTCCGAAAGGTTGGTCCTACACCAGCATATCTGAAGGGAGACTTGACCTTTCAGGTGAGAACGGGGAAGTGAGAACCGGTGTGTACCGTGTCTCCCCTCTCACAGAGGCGAGAGTCTCATTCACCCTTAACCGCTGGGAACTCGACAATCTCAGCAGAGGAGCACGCGATATAGATCTGGGTCCGCTCGAGGCGGCCGCAGCGAAGATTGCGGATTTTGAAGAACAGGCAATTTATTCAGGATACTCTTCAGGTGGGATAGTGGGAATGCAGAAGGCGGCCTCTAATGAGGCAGTCCCTTTCGGCAATGATTCCTCGTCCATCATGGAAGGAGTCACCAAGGCTCTGATCACACTCCAGAAGCAGAGTGTTGAAGGCCCATTCACCCTCATCGTAGGGGAGGAGGCCTATCTCCGGCTATCCAGGGAAGTGGGTGGGTTCCCGCTCACCGAACGGATAGAGCGTCTCATTGGAGGAAAGGTCATTCAATCCCTTTCTCTTGAAGGTGCGCTGTTGATACCTCAGGACAATGACAACCTTGAGCTTACCATCGGGCAGGATTTCTCACTCGGATATGAGTCTCACACCTCGCAGGAGGTGACACTGTTTATCACAGAATCCTTCATTTTCCGGGTAATAGACCCCACCCTCATCGTTCCCTTCTCTCTGTAGAGGAATAATAACAGATCATACGGCAGCACCTCAGAAACGAGGTGCTGTTTTGTTGAGTGCCTATATTGCTATGAAGTCCTTTTTTCATTAGAGTGTCGCTATATGGATAAAGCATCAGAACACAAGATGGGGAAAGCGCCGATTGTGCCTCTCCTGTTCTCTATGGGTGTGCCTATCATGATTTCCATGATGGTTCAGGCTCTCTATAATGTCGTCGACTCGATCTTTATATCACGGACTGGGGAAGCGGCACTGACCGCAGTCTCCCTGATATTCCCTATACAGATCATCATCATCGCCTTTGCAGTCGGAACTGCAGTGGGCATGAATGCGCTGCTGTCCCGACGCCTGGGGGAGGGGAGAGCCGATCAGGCAAGTGATGTGGCGATGACCGGGATCGTACTGGCCCTCGCTCTGGGAGTGATCATGGCTCTGTTCGGCGTGACGCTGCCGCTCTGGTTCATTCCGATGTTCACGAAGGATGCAGCTATCGTCTCCATGGGGAACACCTATGTGCTGATCATCACGATCTTCTCGTTCAGTGTCTTCGGTCAGCTGATGGTGGAGAGGATCATGCAGGGAAGCGGGGATACGATCACCCCCATGTTCACTCAGATTCTCGGTGCCGTGATAAACATCGTCCTTGACCCCATTCTGATCTTCGGGTATTTCGGGTTTCCCGCCCTCGGCGTCAGGGGGGCCGCCATTGCGACAGTGACTGCACAGCTGATAGCCTTCTCTCTCGGCTTCATCCTCCTCAAGAAACGATCGAAGATCATCACGATTGCGTTCAGGAAATTCACCTTCACCTGGAGGATTGTTAAGGATATCTATCAGGTGGGATTCTCCAGCATTATCATGCAGTCTATCGGGTCACTGATGAGTGTCGGTATGAATGCGATCATGATCACCTTCAGTTCCACGGCAGTGGCCTTCTTCGGTGTCTACTTCAGGCTTCAGAGTTTCATCTTCATGCCTATCTTCGGTCTTGTCACCGCCATGATAAGTATCGTTGCATTCAACTACGGGGCCCGGCAGAAGGAGCGGATCCTTGCCACGGTACGGGTCACGGCTTTCATAGCGGTAGGTATCATGAGCGCAGGGACTCTCCTGTTCTTCTTTGGAGCCAGGCAGCTGCTCGGTCTCTTCGATGCCTCCGCCGAGCTTCTGGCGATCGGGGTTCCCGCGATGCGGATCATCAGTTTCCACTTTCCGGTCGCCGCAGTTGCCATCACGCTGAGCGTGTCCTTCCAGGGACTCGGTAAGGGGATGTATTCACTGGCCATATCAGTCATACGACAGCTTGGAGTTCTTCTCCCTGCAGCCTACATTCTCTCAAGTGTCTGGGGACTGCATGCCACCTGGTATGCGTTCCTTCTCAGTGAGACGGCGTCCATCACTATGGGGATTTTCTTCTTCAGAAGAATCTACAGGCAGAGAATACTTCCCCTGTCAGAAATTCCCTCCGTATCCCGTTAGAAGGTGCACAGGATACGAAGAGGGGTGGATCGACTAATCGAAAAGGATGACAGCGACGAACACAAGAGGTTCATCCCATTCGTTTCGGATTGAGTGCCCTGCACCGCCGCCGGTGATCACAAGGTCTCCCGCCTCCACTTCCTTCTCGCCGTCGGCTTCGGTCACGATCCCTTTGCCTGACTGTATCAGGTAGTATTCGGTCTCTCCGACATGGTCATGATAACCGATTGAACAGCCCTTGTTGACCGTGAAGCTGGAGAACAGCCGTCCATGCGGCACCTCGTCTTTGTTCAGGTGATGAACAGCTGTGATAAGTCCATCGCCTCCTCTCATCCCTTCAGCTCTCACCTGTTCCATATCCGTACTTTTTCGAATCATAGGTATCCTTCCTCATTACATAATGTGATCACAAGTATACAGAATCTTGTCGATCAATACAAACCTCACATTATTGTAAAAAAAAATGAAACTTGGTACTCTAATGCAGTCACGTTTAAATGGTTTTTCACAATTGATTGTATTGAACCTGATTCTGTGATCACTTCATGCCATGAATGGGAGTATGTGATGTTCACTATTTTAGATAAGAAGAGACTTTCTCAGGAAGTGTTCCGCATGGAAATCGAGGCACCGAAGATCGCCAGGAACAGAAAGGCGGGACAGTTCGTCATTCTTCAGCACGGTGGAGATCATGCCGAGAGAATCCCCCTAACGATTGCCGATGCGGATCCTGAGAAGGGATCGATCACGATAGTGTTCCAGACCGTAGGTGAAGCGACCCACTACTTCGCGACCCTGCAGGAGGGTGATTCGATTCAGAATGTTCTTGGACCCCTCGGACAGCCGACCCATATCGAGAGATTTGGAAAAGTCGTGTGTGTCGGCGGTGGAGTCGGAGTGGCCCCCATGCACCCGATCGCTCAGGCCATGAAGGCTGCCGGTAATGATGTGACCATCATCATCGGCGCCCGTACGAAGGAGCTTGTTATACTCGAGGATGAGATGCGGAAGATAACCGATGACGTGATTGTTGTCACAGACGATGGCTCGTATGGGCGCAAGGCTCTGGTAACCGAGCCGCTCAAGGAGATCATGCAGAAAGAACAGGTCGACATGGTAGTAGCAATCGGGCCGCCGATCATGATGAAGTTCTGTACCCTTACCACCAGAGAATTCGAGGTTCCCACCGTGGCTTCGCTCAATACCATCATGATCGACGGGACCGGTATGTGTGGAGGCTGTCGGGTGAGTGTTGGCGGAGAGACGAAATTCGTCTGTGTCGACGGACCCGAATTTGATGCTCACAAGGTCGACTGGGATAACCTTCTCCTGCGCCTTGGAACCTATAAGCCGCAGGAAGCAGATGCCCATCATCGCTGTCATATCGGTCTTGATATAAAGGAGGGTGATGCCTGATGAGTCATCCAACCCGTGAACAGCTTGATACACTGGCGAAGGAGATCAGGGAAACCCTCGATCCTTCCACCATCACACTCAAAGAACGTCTTCGGATACCTCCGATGGACATGCCTTCACAGGACCCCGGAGAGCGGGTGTGCAATATGGACGAGGTTGCTCTCGGATACACCGAAAACCAGGTGGTGGTTGAGGCGCTCAGGTGCCTGCAGTGTAAGAATGCACCCTGCGTGGCAGGCTGTCCGGTGAATATCGACATTCCGAAGTTCATCAAGGAGGCAGCTCAGGGCGATTTCGCCGCCTCAGTTGCAACGATCAAGGAAGCCAGTATGCTTCCTTCTATCTGCGGCCGTGTCTGTCCTCAGGAGAGTCAGTGCCAGCTCACCTGTACAGTCGGTAAATCCCTGAAGAGTATCGATAAGGCCGTGAATATCGGAAGAATCGAACGGTATGTCGCAGACTGGGAGACACGGAACAACAGACGGAAGAATCCTGCTGTCGCAGAGGAATCAGGAAGGAAGGTGGGAGTCGTCGGCAGTGGACCGGCAAGCATGACAGCAGCCGCTGATCTGAGAAGAGAAGGGCACGAGGTGATCATGTTTGAAGCTCTCCATAAGGCTGGAGGAGTCCTGGTCTACGGCATCCCCGAGTTCCGTCTTCCCAAGTCCATCGTCGAGGAGGAGTTCGCTTCTCTCGAGCAGATGGGAGTCAAGGTGGAACACAATTTTCTCGTAGGAAGGACAGCCCGGGTGGATGATCTTCTTGAAGAAGAGGGCTTTGATGCCCTGTTCATCGGCACCGGAGCAGGTCTGCCCAGATTCATGCACCTTGAAGGGGAGAACCTGGTCGGAGTGTTCAGTGCCAATGAGTATCTCACCCGTAGTAACCTGATGAAGGCCTATGAGCGAAATGTTGCAGGAACACCCCTGTACGGCTCGAAGAAGGTGGCCGTGTTCGGAGGGGGGAACGTCGCGATGGATGCGGCCAGAACCGCACGCCGGCTCGGAGCTGAGGAGGTGACGATCGTGTACCGCCGTACCGAGGCAGAGATGCCTGCCCGGCGCGAAGAGGTGGCACACGCACGTGAAGAGGGAATCCGCTTCCTGATGCTTCATGCTCCGCGAAAGATCGTTGGGGATGAGAGCGGTCGTGTGAGTGGTGTGGAACTGGTGACCTGCGAACTCGGTGAACCGGATGAGTCGGGCAGACGGCGGCCGGTTGAGATTCCGGGCAGCGAAGCGCTTCATCTCTTTGATACTGTGATAGTCGCTATCGGAAACGACTCGAACCCTCTCATTGAAAGAACCACGAAAGACCTTCAGGTGAACAGAAAGGGAAACATCATCGTTGATGAACAGACCTGCAGGACCAGCATGGAAGGAGTGTACGCAGGTGGGGATATCGTCCTGGGTGCAGCGACGGTCATTCTGGCCATGGGCCAGGGACGCAAGGCGGCTGCCGCAATGAACGATTACCTGAAGACCCTGGAGCGAACATGATAGGCATCGGGAAAGGTAACACACTTATCTGCCACGTTGATTCTTTACAGAAGGAACCGGCAATCATAGAGGTTATTGATAAGTGTACAGTCTTCTCGACTCTGAAGGATATTGGTGCATTCAAGGATGCTGTCATTGAACGGGAGAGGATTGAGACAACCGGTATCGGACACGGTATCGGCATCGCTCACGGTAAGGTGGAGAATCTCGAAGTTGTGCAGGTCGGGCTCGGTCTCAGTGAATGCGGGATAGAGTACGCTGCAAAGGATGGCAAACCGGTACACTTTCTCTTTGTGATAGCAAGTTCTCCCACTAAGCAGTTCGAGTACCTGAGGACTTTGAGCACTCTTCTCAGGACTCTTAGGGCTCCGGAGGTGAGAGAGGAACTGCTGAGTCTCGATGAACTGTACCGGTGTGATCTCTCACACCAGGGCACCACCACCGGCTCCATAGCCATGAGAGGTTTCGTCAAGACTCACTTTTCCTGGCTGTGGGAAGAGGTGCTTGATCCCTGATCGTACGTGATTCAGTGTAGATGATATGTACCGGAAGGTCATGAGGTTCATATGGAACCATGTCTGTGATCTGGAGGTCAAAGGCAGCTGCAATTCTCACCCCTTCAGCACCCTCTGACGAAAAGAATCTGTCATAATACCCGGCTCCTCGTCCCAACCGCACTCCCTGTGTGCTGAAAGCTCTGCCGGGAGTGATGATGAGCACCTTCTTTCTGCTGCTGAGCACAAGTTCATTGCAGGTGTCGATCGGCTCTGATACATTCAGTGCTCCGGCCTTCAGCTTTCCCTTCCAGAGCGTGTCCACACGACGGAAGATCATCTGAGACCCGTCAATCACCGGCAGGGCAACCTCTTTCCTATCCCTGATTGCCTGCTCGATCACAGGGGTGATATCAACCTCATCGGGAAGGGGCACATACAGGAGAATCGTCCGGGAGTTCCTGTACTCATCGCTCGAGAGGATTTTCGAGCAGATGACGGCTGAAGCCTTCTCTCTATAGGCTGCGCTGAGTGCGTCTATCGCACGGCGGATCTCGTTTCTCAGTTCCTGTTTTCTCATACGAGAAAGTATACGAAGAAAGCGGTGCCAGAGACAATCAGGAGGATGAGTACCTGAGGGATAGTGACCGGTTGACCGGCTATCTGGTTGTCAGGAGCATAGTGACGGCTCACAAGAGCCTCCTCAAGACGTTCGATATCGAGGAACATCCTGGCAAGGAGGCATTCCGTGAACGATGAGAGGGCGCGTGCCGGGTGACGTATGAACCGCTCTCCCCGTGCCTTCCTCGCCTGCAGGCTTGTCTGTGCCGTGTCGAGAAAGAGAGGGATCATCATGAGGGTAAGTTCGGTAATCGAGGCCACCTCCCTCATCACCTTTCTGCCGAAGGGGAAGAACAGCAGGGATACAGCCCTTCCTGCATCATCCACCGGCGTGCTGTCCATGAGAAGAATGCTGAACAGGATCATGCCGGTGAACATGCATATCGTCCTGAGGGCGGTTTCCGCAGAATCGCTGGTGAGGAACCTGCTGACGGCAACGATGAGAATGATCAGCGTGAAATACCGCATCTCCCGTGTATAGCTCATGAGCGGGACTCTGGTTGTCCCGGTGAGAACGAGTGCAAACAGAAGTGACAGGACGGAAAAGAGGGTGGAACCCTGCACGTTGAGTGTACTCAGCAGAATGAGAAGAAGAATCTTTATCAGAGGATGTACCCTGTGCAGGTAGCCTCCGTACGGGCGGTAGTGGAAGATATTCATGTCAGCCAGGTCAGTTCGCTGACAGGAATATCGCTCCCCCCGGTGCGGGGGACGCGGATACCGTAGGGTTCACAGGATGGAAGGACTTTCTCACAGGTTCCTTTGAGTACGACCGTTCCTTCGTCGAGGATCACCATGCTGTCACAGTGCGCAGCGACTTTCTCCACCTCATGGGTCGCGATAATCAGTGTCGCTCCGCTTTCCTGAAGGGAAATGATTGAGCGGAGAACCTGTCTGATACCGGGGTAGTCCAGATTGGCAAACGGTTCATCCAGGAAGATCACTGACGGGTTCATTACCATCACCCCCGCCAGCGCCACTCGGCGTCTCTCTCCTCCCGACAGAAGCGCGGGACGCTTCTCGAGCAGGTGGGATATCTCGAGCTGATCGGCGATCCGGGTGATCCTCCGTTCACTCTCCGCTTTTTCGACTCTCATATTCTGCAGTCCGAACAGGAGATCCTTGCGAACTGTCTGTGCGACAATCTGCAGGTCTGTATCCTGAAACACCAGACCGGTAAGCGCAAGCCGCCTGCTGTGCTTTGCACTCACATCTTCTCCATTGATAACGATCTTCCCCCCTGACGGGCGGAGAAGCCCCTTGAGCGTTTTCAGCAGCAGTGATTTCCCGGAACCGTTCTTACCGCTGAGCAGAAGTGTCTGTCCGGCTTGCACAGAGAAGCTCACATCATCAAAGATGCGGTGTTTCTTATCCAGAGTGAGGGAAAGCCCCTCTGCATCGATCATTCGCGCCCGCCTCTCTGTCCGAGATAGGTATGAACTACGGGGAAGAAGACCGGTACAAGGAGGACCGCAGCAACGAGCTTCAGCAGGTCGCCGGCGATGAAAGGAAGCAGACCGATCGCAAGCGCCTCCTTGAAATTCACAGAGAGAATCATTTTAAGAAAGGGGATGCCCGCGACATACACCACGGCAGTTGATGCAACAGCCCCTAGAATCAACATGAGGTTTTCTCCCTTGCTCAGCACCTCTTTGCCTCTGGTACGTACTGCTACCACATCACTGACACTTCCGCTGATCAGTGCCATTAACAGCAAGCCAAAGAGAAACCCCCCGGTAGGACCACTGAAGTGGGCAAAGCCGCCCCCTCCACCGCTGAAGACAGGCAGCCCCACTGCACCGAGGACGAGGTAGAGTCCGACAGAGGTGAGTGCTATTCGTTTGCCTGCCAGGAGTCCTGCGAGGAGTACGAACAGGCTCTGTAGGGTAATGGGTACAGCACCGATGGGAATCGCGACGTAGGAACCGACGATGATCAGAGCTGTGAACGCTGCTGTGAGAAGAATCTCTCTGAGTTGCATGATGATACCTCCACGAATATCTGATTGTGTGATACCATGAAAACGCCTGATTGTAAACATGCTGAAAAAAATACGTTTACAAAGGTGAGGGTGTATGAAGACAACCAGAGAACAGGTGTTGAGGATACTGAAAGAGAAAAGTCCCGCAGCGGTATCGGGAGAGCAGATCGCTTCGGAGCTCGACCTGTCGCGTGCAGCTGTCTGGAAAGCGATCAGAAGCCTTCGCTCAGGAGGTTTCCAAATCACCAGCAAACCCTCACTGGGATATACCCTGACAGAGGGAAGTTATCGTCTCAGCGAGGAGGACATCTCCCTGAACCTCTCTCCCTCCTGGAAAGATCGTGTCTCACTGAAAGTCCTGGAGACAGTCGACAGTACGAACCAGGAGGCAAAACGGCTGCTGGCCGATGGTGCAGGGGACCTTGCTGTCGTCCTGTCGAGCCATCAGACAAAAGGCAAGGGGAGATTGGGAAGAACCTTTTATTCCCCTCCTGGAACCGGATTGTATCTGTCTGTCATCGTGAAACGTGAACTTGATATGAGTGATGCGATCCTCGTGACCTCTGCTGCAGCTGTCGCAGTGCGTGAGACACTCAGTGTCTATACTGACCGGGACATCGGTATCAAGTGGGTCAATGATCTGTACATTGAAGGAAAGAAAGTCTCCGGAATCCTGACCGAGGGCACCAGCAGCTTCGAGAGCGGGAAGATGGAGTCGATGATCATCGGGATCGGTATCAACCTCTTCCCTCCTGAGGAAGGCTTTCCCGAGGAGATTCGCAACATAGCGACGGCACTCTTTGAGTCGCCGACCCCTCAGGTGAACACCATCGCAGCCTCGCTCATCGAGCATGTTGCGGCTATTCTGGAACAGCTGCACGACCGGTCGGTCATGGACCGGTACAGGAATCACTCAATTGTGCTTGACCGGACCGTCTCCGTGACACAGGGCTCCCTCAGCTATACGGCAACAGTCACAGCGATCAATAATGACGGGTCCCTCACTGTCACCGATGATCAGGGTGAAAAACGCCTCCTGAACAGCGGTGAGATATCACTGAGGGTTGCTGAATGATTACTGCCGCTTTTTCAGAATGGCATTGATCCAGTACTCCGTCTTGCGGCCAGGTCTCCCATCTTCACTGATGAATTGCTCGAGGAGGGAGAACGATGTTACCTCTGTGATGAATGTGGGAAAGGCCTCTGCGGCAAAACAGGTGAAGGACCGGCCGTCCCGGATAAAGTCAGACCCCTCTTTGAAGGAACAGTATAATATGCCACTATCGGTCAGTCCTTCACTGAGATTCCGAAAGACATCGGACAAATCATCCCGACGTACATGCAGAAGTGACGCACATGCCCAGATAGCATCGTAAGTCTGTTTTGCATTGAAGGTTTCGAAGGTTCCCTGATATACCGGACAACCGCTGTAGGCCCCGGCAGCTTTGACCATCTCTGCCGAAGCGTCAAAGCCCGTACACCGGTAACCGAGTGAGGAAAAGTACTTCAGGTCTCTCCCGCTGCCGCAGCCGGCATCCAGGATGGAACAACCCGGACTCAGATAGGTGAAAAACCGGTGGTACAGGGACGAGAGATCAGCATCCACCGTACCGAGGATATACTCCTGAGCGTGTGTGTCGTAGTATTCCCTGTTGTCTGTCATACTCCCCCCTCAACGCCTGGTAGTATTATCCCTGGTGTTCTCTTCCGTCTCTTATTCCCTACATGTCTGATAGGTGTATCATTCAATGCGTTTCAATGCTTTTATAGTGCCTCGAATGGTGGATTGCTCTAATTCCTTCGTACCCTTCAGCTGAGTATAAGCCCGAGCGGTACCGGTCTCTCCTTCACGGTATTTGTCTTCACATCCCTGTCAGCAATGAGCAGGTTTCTCGTTCCCTGATGATGGATCTGGGCGGAGCCGCCCCCATCCATGTTCACCATGTTCTGTATGGAAAGACTGCCGGCAATCTCTGCTGTTTCCAGAAGAGATGATCCGCTGCTTTCCTGGAAAGGTATATGCCCGTTCTTGCTGGCTCCTTCAAGCCAGAGTATCACAGGCTTTCCGTCCTTCTCTCCGATCGCTGTCCTTGATGCTCTGGCCCGATCATAGGGGAGGGGATAGACGGTGGAAGGGAAGGGTGTTCCTTCTCCGGTGTAGAACGGACAGGTGAGTTCCCCTGATACCGTTCCATTCTTCACAGCTGAAGGACCTACCTGCACCGCAAAGGCGATGTCATCCTCTCTGGAATAAGCTGCCGCACCTGTGCTGATATCGATAGGGTCTGCACTGTGAAGGATGAAGCCTGCCATCGGAACCTGTATTCCACCGCCCTGTGCGACTGCAACAATCCTTCTGTTCACAATCACGAGATCAGTGCCCGGTTCCTTCGGCGTGCGCCGATACTCAGGGCGGCTGTAGAACGTCACCCCATCCTCTCCGTCATGGTATCTCCTTCCCTCGATGTGTACAGCTGTCTCGCCGAGGCCGGGGCAGCCGATATATGCTCTATCCTGAGAGTCGACGATGAGAGCCTCCCGCCCGAACAGGGGCGGCTGAAGAATCTCACCGCCTTCCACCGCGAAGCCGTACGGTGTTCCAAGAGCGTCATAGGGGGAGTCGATATCGGTCGGGTCCATCAGGAAAAAGTGGGAGTTCACTGCAGTGTGCTCTGCAGTCTCCTGTGAGAGGAACCCGAAGGTCTGTGAGATAGGAACGTAGGCAAGTTCACTCTTTTTCCCTTCTACTATGTGAAGAAATCCCCTGCTCTGGAGGAGGGTGAAGAAATTCTTCACCTCTGAGTCACAACACAGCACACGTTCACCGTCAGTGCTGATCTCTCCTGATTTTACCATCCTCGTGAAGTGATGCCTCGTGAGTGCCTGATCATCATAGAGCAATCCTGCCTCAGTCTCCCGATCGAAGGGAGGTGCTATCCCCTTCGGTATATGGGCGAACACCATGGTGCCGTACAGCCCGGGATTCTTCACGATGATATTTGCCCTGTAGAGACGGACGAGAGCCTGTACCGATTCTGCAGTGGTGTGCATGTAGCGATAGCTCAGATCGTTCCAGGAGAAGCCTTCCAGAAGTTCGTAGCGTTGTATCTCACCGTCTGAGTGTGAGAGTATACCTGTTCTTGAGTCCATGGTGATTATCCCTTGATACCCGCGTTCATCGAGTTGTCGATAATGTATCTCTGCGTGAAGATGAACATCGCGATGAGGGGAAGAATAGACAGGACGCTTCCGGCCAGGAGGAGGTTCCACTTCGCCTCGTACTGTCCCTGGAACTGAGTGAGCGCCTGAGTGACGGTCATGAGAGAGTCCTTCGAGAGGTACAGGATCGGGCGGAGCAGGTCATTCCAGTTGTTCATGAAGGCAATGATGAACAGGGTAGCCATCGTCGCCACTCCCTGAGGAAGATAGATCGACCGGTACATAACCCAGCTGTTCGCACCATCTATGATCCCTGCATCAAACAGTTCGTCTGGGACCTGTTCGAAGAACTCCTTCAACAGGAACGTTCCCATCGCTCCGATCAGGAAGGATGGTACGATCAGCGGGAGGTAGGTATCGAGCCACCCGAGACGCATCATCAGGTAATATTCGGGGATGATAGCCACTTCATTCGGGACCATCAGCGTGAAGATCACCAATGCAAATATGAGGTTCTTTCCCCTGAACTTCATTTTTGCGAAGGTAAAACCGGCCATCGAACACACTACCAGCTGTCCGAGAGAGGACATCGATGCAACGAACACCGAATTCATCGTGTAGCGTCCGAAGTTGAATTCAGTGATGACCGAGATGTAGTTCTCGAACATTCGTGAGGTGAAAAGCAGGTCAGGAATGAGTTGAACACTCGTGGAAAAAATACCCTTTTCTGTGTTGAATGAATTGGATAGCATCCACAGGAACGGGAATATATTGATTGCCGCGATCAGAACAATAAGACCTATCCTGACAGGGGATATCCTATAACGTTTCATCCCATTACTCCCATGGCCTGGCCCATCGCCGTTTGACGATGAAATTCACGATGGTGAGTGCTCCCACGAATAGCAGAAGCACATACGCTACCGTCGCTGCAAAGCCGACACGGTAGTGGACGAAGGCATTGACGTACACTGAATAGACCAGTGTTGTCGAATGATTCTGCGGACCGCCCTTGGTCATCGAGTAGATCAGTTCGAAGTTCTTGAAGGAGTCGATGATTGCGACGGTCAGAACGAAAAAGCTCGTCGGACTGAGTATCGGGAGCGTGATCCTGAAGAAGCTCTGAAACGGAGTTGCCCCATCTACGATGGCGGCATCAAGTGTGTCTCTGGGAATCTGTTTGAGACCGGCGAGGAAAAGAATCATATAGTAACCGGCCATTTTCCATACCTGCACCATCGATACGCTCTTGAGAACAAGATTCGCATCCTGGAACCAGTAGGGCGGAGTGATTCCGACCGCTTCTATTCCTCGGTTTATCAGGCCATACTTGGGCCCCAGCATCCACATCCACACGATACCTACAGCAACTGCCGAGGTGACCACCGGAAGATAGATCACCGCTCTGAAAGCGGCAATACCCTTAATCTGTACATTGATAAGGAGTGCATATATCAGACCGAGTGCCATGGCACCGGCGATATAGATGAGAGAAAATTCGAACGTATTGAGAATGACCGAGATGAAAGCTTTGTCGCGGAAGGCCTCACGGTAGTTCTCAAGACCCACGAAAAGGGGATCCCCCAGAAGTGTCCAGTCAGTGAACGAAAGGTAGAAGGAGGCTCCGATCGGGATGAGGCGAAACACGATAAGACCTATGATCGTCGGCAGGAGGAATATATAGGGACTCAGAGGTGTATGCCAGGAAAGTGGATGTTTTTGCTGTGCCATGGGTGGAGTATACCACAGGAGAGCCCTGAGAAGGACTCTCCTGATAAGATAATTATTTGTAATAACGCGCGAGGACTGAGTTGATGCCTTCAGCACCCTCTTTCATCCCCTCATCGAAACTTACTTCACCATTGATGATCGCATCAATGAGGCCGTTGAGACCGAGAGTCTCTGCCGCGGCATAGCCTCTCCACTCACTCCATCCCAGAGTGAAGGATGATCTCAGTTCCTCAGCTGCCTGCATGATCAGGAGGTCCATCTCCTCAGGCTGCTTGGTGGGATCGGCGAACCCTTCATCCTCTGCGAGAGCTTTGTAGGAAGGGATTTTTCCAGCCATATAGTCGCTGATCGCCAGACCTTCACCTGCGATGTGTTTGGCGAATTTCCATGCTGCTTCAGCATGTTTCGTATCAGGAGAAATCGCGTAATAGTCAGGCCATCCGTTACCGATCTTGGTCGATGCTGCCGGTCCCTGAGGAATCCGTGCTATGCCCCAGTTGAACGAATCTCCTGCGACGATACGGTTATTGTCGATGTTCCAGCCGCCGTCAACCCACATGGAAGCAACCTGCTGAGGGAAGACGTCCTGTTGTCTGAGAGCACTCATTTCTTTCTGTGATGGGGCAGAGCCGTCAACGAGGACGAGATCTGTCAGCATCTTCAACGCTGCCATCGCATTCGCATCGGGAGCAAAGCGTTTGTCAGGTGTGAGAAGCGCACCGTCGTTTGCATATACCCAGGGTTCGATATGAGCATAGCGACCATAGAACCAGTGCCCCCACTGATCGATCTTTCCATCCCCGTCAGTATCTTTCGTGAGTTTTCTGGCTGCCGAGGTGAAATCATCCCAGGTCCATGAGTCGTCGGGATAGCTGAGCCCTGCTGCATCAAAATGGTCTTTGTTGTAATACAGGACTGTCGTCACAAGTGCAAACGGAATTGCATAGTAGCTGTCTGTACCGCTGATGCTTTTCCCTGCATCGAAGATGCTCTTGTAGAAGGTGTCGAACAGATCATCTTTCTCGATCATGTCATCAAGTTCCATCAGAAGTCCTGCATTGGCCCACTCTTCCAGGTATCCTGAGCTCATGGTGAACACATCAGGAAGTTTTCTCTGGTTCGCCTGGATTCTCAGCTTCGTCCAATACTCACTGGTGGCGTAGGTGGATAGTTCGACAGTCACTCCGGGGTTTTTCGCCTCGAATTCTGCGATGATCGCTTCGTTTCGTTCCTTCATGCTGGGATTCCAGTCCCACCACTGAAGTACGATCTCTTCGGTCTCTGTTTCGACAGTACCCGCTGCACCCGCTCCCTGTACTACCAACAGAGCTAGCAACAGCGCCAGTATGATTTTTTTCATTGTTCCCTCCTTGCTCTTCCTGAGAAGAGCATATGATTCTGAAATCAGTTCATGTCACCACTATACCAGAAAGACTGTGATACATCTGTGAGATTTTCCCAAATAATGTGTTTCTTCACAGAAGTCATTAGCCTTCTTAAAATATAATGGCCTTGACTCCTTCACCTGTCAAGCACAATTGAGTGAACCTTTTTGCGTGAAAAAATGGAAAAGGTACTTTACATAACCCGCTCTTTTCTTTAGTATCAGCTGAGTACTGATAACGTACGAGCCGCTTTAGCTCAGTTGGTAGAGCAAAGGACTGAAAATCCTTGTGTCCTCGGTTCAATTCCGAGAGGCGGCACTCAAAGCTCCCTTCAAGGGAGCTTTTGTGTGTCCGGCCGGTACCGGCAGGTGTTCCGCGGTGAGGTGTTGACCGGCAGGTGTGTACATACCACCCTCTCGGTGATAGAGTGGGATTGTGAGCACGGTTGAACACTCCTACAGGAACATGATAGCCGCAATGAATTATGAGACACTGTCTACGGTCTCACGACTCAGTGATTCGGCCGTTCGTGCCATGTTCTCCCGTGTCAGAGAGTCTGTTTCCGTCTATGAACCCCTGTTGATCCATCTCCAGCTGTACAGTGAGATCTCCTCGGTGAACCGGGTCACCCTTGCAGATACCTACCTCGAGGTGAAACAGCGTTTCACCGAGCTTCACTCATCCGACAGCGCTCTGTGGGAACATGACAGGCTCTACCCGCCTTCACTGGCAGAATCAGCACTGCATCCTCCGTTCATCTATTTCCGAGGTGATTCTTCCCTCGTGGCAGCTCCCAGGGCGGGTATCACTGGAACACGGAATCCCAGCGAGCGGGGAAAACGTATCGTGAGGGAGGTCGTGGAGGTCCTCATTGCGAATAAGATCACACCACTGACGACACTCGAAAAAGGGATCGAAGGGATGGCCCAGCTGTTCGCACTCTCACTGGGAGAGCGTTCTATTGCCTTTCTCGATACCTCAGTGCACCAGATACGCATTCCCCAGAGAGAGAAACTGCGTGATGCGATAGCAAAAAAGGGACTGCTCGTATCGGCGGTATCACCTGCATGCGAACAGAGGTGGAAAGACCTTGTTGCCTATAAGAGCTATGTCAATGCCTATGCGACATCCCTGATCGTCATCGAGGAGAAAGACGGAGGGTTTGCTGTGAAGCGCATAGAGGATGCTCTCGACCAGAATATCCCGGTACTCCTGTTCCACTCTTCTGTTGAAGACAGGTCCCTTCTGTGGCCCCGCCGCATCTGTGATCATCCCTGTGTTCATGTCGTCAAAGAACCCTCTGAGATCCCTGCGGTTCTCAAAGCTTCCAGAGACCCTCTAACTGTGCATGATAACCAGCTCTCACTGTTCTGATTCGTATTGACAAGGGACTACTCCTTGCTTAACATGATGCTCTATGAAAGCACATGAACTGAGAAATGCCTTTGTCGAATTCTTTGTCTCAAAGAATCATACACAGATCTCCGGAGCCTCCCTGATTCCCGAGAATGACCCCACCGTACTGTTTACCACAGCAGGTATGCACCCCCTGGTTCCCTATATCCTGGGAGAGAGCCATCCGGCAGGGCAGCGGCTTGTGGATTATCAGAAATGTATCCGGACAGGAGACATCGAGGCTGTTGGGGATCCTCACCATCTCACGTTCTTCGAGATGCTGGGAAACTGGTCACTGGGGGATTACTTCAAGCATGAAGCGATTCAGTACAGTTACGAGTTCCTGACGAACGTTCTGAAGATCGATGCCGGCAAGCTTTCAGTAACCGTGTTTGCAGGAGATGAGGAAGTCCCGCGAGATGACGAGTCTGCCTCTGTCTGGGCCTCTCTGGGGATCCCCGAGGATAGAATCTACTACCTTCCCCGGTCAGACAACTGGTGGGGACCGGCAGGGGAGACAGGTCCATGCGGTCCCGATTCTGAGATGTTCATCGATACCGGGCGTCCTTCCTGTTCTCCGGAGTGTAAACCGGGCTGTTCCTGCGGCAAGTACTTTGAAGTGTGGAATGATGTGTTCATGCAGTATAACAAAGCCTCAGACGGGACGTACCGTAAGATGGACCGCCAGTGTGTTGATACCGGTATGGGGATAGAGAGAACCATCGCCATTCTCCAGGGTAAGGATTCGGTCTACCAGACCGAGGTGTTCACTCCACTTCTCGAGAAGATCGGAGAGCTGGCAGGGGCTGCCTACGGAGAAGCCGAAGAGCAGGATGTCTCCATGAGGATCATTGCAGACCATGTGCGTACCAGCGTGTTCATCCTCGGTGACCAGCGCGGTGTATCCCCCTCCAATCTCGGTCAGGGCTACATCCTCCGCCGTCTGATACGGCGTGCTGTCAGACACGGAAAGAAACTCGGTATCACCGGCAAGTTTCTCTCAAACCTCGCCCAGATAGTCATTCCGATGTATAGCGAAGCCTATCCTGAGCTCTCTGAGAGGAAAGACTTTGTCTTTGCCGAACTGAACGCGGAGGAGGAGAAATTCTCTCTCACCCTTCAGAAGGGAGAACATGAGTTCGAAAAACTGCTTGTGAACATCATGAAGGGCAACAGCCGCACCATTAACGGCCGTGTTGCCTTCAAGCTGTACGATACCTTCGGCTTCCCGATCGAACTCACCGAGGAGCTGGCATCCGAGCACGGACTGAGTGTCGACAGGGAAGGTTTTGACAAAGCCTTCCAGAAGCATCAGGAAGTATCCCGCTCGGGAGCAGCCCAGCAGTTCAAGGGAGGCCTGGCAGACAGAAGTGAACTGACTACCGCTCTGCACACGGCAACTCACCTTCTTCATCAGGCTCTCCGCCAGGTGCTCGGGAGTCATGTGGGCCAGAAGGGGAGTAATATCACTCCGGAGAGACTGAGATTTGACTTTACCCACCCTCAGCCGGTGACATCAGAAGAGCTTGCGGAGGTTGAGCGGATCGTCAACGAGGTCATCAGTAAGGATATGAAGGTGAGTATGGAGACGATGAGCCTCGAAGAGGCAAAGGCAGCAGGTGCCATCGCCTTCTTTGATTCCAAGTACGGTGAGATGGTGAAGGTCTACTCGGTCGGTGATTTCTCGAAGGAAGTCTGCGGCGGTCCGCATGTGGAACATACCGGTGACATGGGTGTCTTCCGCATTCAGAAGGAGCAGTCCTCCTCTGCTGGAGTGCGACGGATCAAGGCAGTACTGGAAAAATAGAGGACCGGGTGCCTCCCGGCACTCGGCCTGTTAATTTCTCTTGACATATCTATCATTCTCCTTACAATTTACGTATACAGCAAAAGTGAGGTGTATCATGATAAAAAAAGTATCTGTTGTTCTGGTCCTCGTTCTCGTTCTCTCAGCTTCTGTCGTAAGTGCTGACGGCCTTCGCGAGGGCATCGGTGTAGGGGCTTCGTTCAGTGCACCGTTCGGATTCACCTTCGTCGGTGATTACAATTTCGGTGATTACAGCGCCGCAGCATCACTCGGCTATCGCGACATTGGTATAGCCGCGATCGATATCGGTCTTGAAGGTGCCTATCACCTGCCCTTTACCCTCTCGGATGAGACAGATACTCTTGTCCTGTATCCGAGTATCGGCGGACGGATCGACTTCCAGATCGGTTCTGCCTTCGCAGTCGGCCTCGCTCCGGTCCTCACTCTCAAGACCGAACTCGCATCGGTTCCCGGTTATCTGTACACGAAGGCGATTCCCTCACTGCAGATGGGTACCGGACTTTTCACCCTCGCGATGCACGGTGAGATCGGCTACCTCTATTTCTTCTAGGATCTGTTGAGCGGTACTGCCAGCTGTCCGCATGCTCCGTTGATCGACTGTCCCTTACTGAGCCTCTGGGTGTAGGGGATTTTCAGGCGTGTGAGTTCATGAGCGAAGGACTCGAACTCACGGTCACTGACGGTGCGGAACGGCAGCTCCGCCGCTTCGTTATAGGGGATGAGGTTGACGACAACTTCGAGTCCCCGTGCGAACAGTGCAATATCCTTTGCATCCTGCTGTGTTACATTTACGGTACTCATCATGACATACTCAAGCGTGATACGCTTTTTCATCACTTTCTGATAGGCGATCAGCGCCTCTTTGACTTCACTCAGCGGATAGCGGGTATTGATCGGCATGAGGGTATCCCGTTTGCTGTCATTGGCGCCGGTGAGGGATAGTGCGAGGCGAACAGGCAGTTTCCGTTCCCTCAGTGTGTCGATGCCGGGCACAAGGCCGCAGGTGCTTATCGTCATCCTCCGATAACTGATGTTGATCCCGTCCGGATCGTGGAGATGTTCAATTGCTTTGATGACCTGCTCAGTATTGGCCAGAGGTTCACCCATGCCCATGAATACGATATGGCTAGTGTCGGGCTGCAGCCGTCTGATATGGATGAACTGCTCGACTATTTCAGCAGCTGTGAGATTCCGTACCAGTCCCATTGTCCCGGTACGGCAGAAGGCACAGCCCATAGCGCAGCCTATCTGAGAGGAGAGGCAGGCAGTGTTGCGCCCCTTGCCGTCACTGAGGATCACCGCTTCGACGACAGCGTCATCGGGGTAGGTGACAGCAATCTTCAGTGCATCACTCCCGTCGCCCTGCACATCGCTGACATGCGATGACAGCGGGCTCTGATATTCGCGTATCAGGTGCTCCCTGAGAGACAGCGGAAGATTCGTCATGTCTGAGAATTCAGCGTATTTTACATTGATCCAGCTGTAGATCTGTTTGCCCTGGAACCGTCTGGCAAGACCCAGGGCCGTTACTATCTCATCAGGAGAGAGGCAGCAGAGGCTGACTCTCATCCCTTCGTTGTTGTCTGTTATGCTACTCATATCCCTATGATAACATAGCGATGATGGCAATGACCACTCCGGTGATACCTTCACCGCCAAGGAAGCCGCTTGCAAGAAGTCCCGTGGTCCCCTTGATATCTCTCTTCTTCCCGAAAGCTCCAGCTGCGATCATGTAGAGGATCGCACCTGCTCCCATGATCGAGGAGATGCTGAAGGGGAGGTAGACACCGAGTCCGAGAGTGGCTGAAGGAAGACCCACAAGATAGAGAATCAGGCCTATGAGGGCTCCTGTCACGAAGGCCGGCACATGGGTGAGTCCTCCGACCATCGCACTTACAGCCTTCGCCTGAGGGGCGGGAAGAGCCTCGGTTCCGAACCCGCCGAAGGATTCCTTGAGGACGAGGAGTGCAATGACTGCAACGACAGCACCGATCACACCTCCGATTCCTTCTGCGATGATCTGAGTCTTTGCATCGGTTTTCAGCAGATAGCCGGATTTCGTATCATTCATCAGATCTCCTGCCAGTCCGCAGGCGATAGCAGTCACGGCTGCGACGCTGAATCCCTGCACGATCGTGACATTGGTTACGAGCTGGACAAGGAGAAGGACGAGGATTCCCAGAATCTCCATCGGATTGATGCCGGTCTGTCCCGTAAGGAGTGCTGCGATCTGTGTAGTCACGTAGATCCCGATGATAAGCAGCAGAGCAGCAAAGAACGGTACTGTACCGCTGGCCGCGAGTACGAGGACTACCGCGGCCATGAGACCGAGAGAGACCCACTTCATCCTGCCGCCGAAGAGAATGGCGGCATCTCCGCTTCTTTCTTCCTGCTTTTTCCCTCTGTTCCTGATCATCTGAGCGATGAACTTCACGATGATGGCCAGACCGGTTCCGACCATGAGGCCGATACCGAGATTCTGACGGAACAGCTCCGCTGCCCCCAGGTCTGCAAAGAGGCCTGCCCGTATGCCCAGCGGTTCGAGTATGAGGAAGGCAAACACGGCGCCTCCCAGCCAGAAGAGACTGAGAGCAGGGCCAATGATCGCTCCGATACCGGCAGCCATCGGGCTGAGCCATATGTACAGCGGAGCAACGAGAGCTCCTCCAGCATAGAGCATCAGGGCAGGGGGGATGATCCCGAATCTGTCCCTGAGGACTGTGAAGAGTATCGCAAACGCCATGGCAGAGAAGAGTACCACTGCCTCTTTTCTGTTCTGCGTAGCACTGATCAGTGTTCTGTAGGCAGCCTGTCCCATCGGATAGGGGAGCTGCTCCCCTTCGACATACTTCTTTCTCGCAACGATTGAGAAAAGGGTTCCAAGCAGGGCTCCGCTGATTGTGATGATGAGGAGGTAGGAGACGGAGACTGTTGCTTCAGGATTTCTCATCCAGATTCCCGGGATAGTGAAGGCAAGCCCTCCCGCCACCATTGCTCCGGAACTCATGATCGTGTGAGTGAGGTTGATCTCATTGAGGTTCGAGTTCTTGAACCTCCCGATGATCGCCAGTGAGACGATCGTGACGAATACTGTAGGCCAGGGCAGGGCCCCCATTCGCAATGCGACATACATCGACGAACTCGTGATCACCAGAAGTCCGAGAATTCCGACAACCACCGCCCGTACCGTAAGCTGGGGTAAAGAAATTTTCATAGGTTTTCATCTCCTCCACAAATAACGTGCCTCACTATACCAAATTGACAGATTTAATGAAAGTGTTAGATTAACCGGAACTCCTGAAGGAGACGAAAAAAAGACCTCCACTGAGAGAGGCCTCCTCATCTGCCGTTACGGATGCTGACTCGCCATCAGAAACTGATGTTCGCGGCAAACTCCATTTTCATTTCCTGCTGTTCATCAAGAACAGGAGAAAGTGAGACGTTCATGAGAGCATTGGAAAGTTTCGCGTTGTACTCTTTGGTGAAGGAGAAAGGACGGATCAGTTCATAGAGACGGAACCCGATCACACCAAGATATCCCAAAGCCATCAGTTCAGTACCTTCGACTTCTCCGGTATAGGGGTTTATACTGGCCTGACCTGCTCCGGCAAAAATGAGAGCGAGGGAGGTGAGCTCCCCGACGAGGGCTGTGGTGCCGCCTTTGGTGTCCCCCTGAACATACGAACCGATGCCGAGCCCCAGGATGAGGTTAAGGACAAAGGGCAGTCCGCTTGATTTCTTGCCGGATTCCAGCAGGACCATTCTCTGCATAGAGGTAAGAGAGGCAGCCAGCTCGTTGATCTGCATGAACTGGGCCTGATCTTCCACATCGAGGTCCTGCATGAGAATGCCGAGCTGATAGAAATTTTCACTGTCTGAGTTTTCAGCAGATAGAGCCGGTACAAAGACGAACAATAGCATGGTGAACAGAATAGGTATTTTCATGTGATGTCTCCTGTAATGTATGTAGCTGCATACTAGCATATATAAAGGTTTAAAATAACAAGGTATTAAACATAATTGTTGCATAACAGGACCCTGCAGTTGTGAGCCAGTCTGTTGGTACCCGCCTGTTTCTCTGGGAGGCTATTTTTTTACCGCAGGAACTCATCTCATTTTGTTGTGTCTCGTGTCTTAAGTTTTCTTGAGATTGGTGGTAGAAATGCCTTGTGAAATGCAGTATCATTTATATATAAACATGATGAAAGGGCTTGCCCGAAGGAGATGTACATGAAAAAAGGTATCGTATTGATTATGTTGATCGTGCTTCTTATGACTCCAGTTTTTTCCGCACCGAAGAATAATGGTGTAGGAGTGGGACTCACTCTCGGATATCCTACCGGGGTTACCATGAGATACGGAATGGATGATTTCAGAGTCCTTGGTAATCTGACCTGGAATTTCGGCAGTGGTTTCTACCTTGATGCGGGAGCCCTTTATGATGTCACGGAGGTTGAACTCGGTGAGATACCTCTGATTATCAACGGAGGAGCTCTCCTCGGACTTGGGATCAATAACAGCGATTTCGCCATGAGCGTGAACGGTGTGATCGGTGCCTCGTATTACATGAATGAATACCCGGTTGAGATCTTCTTGAACCTCGCACCGGGAGTTGCTATCCTTCCCAGCATGGGAATGAGTTTCAAGGGAGGCTTCGGCGCCCTGTGGTACTTCGAGTAGAAGACCTTCACACAGCTATGCTTGTTCGTAGCTGATACACGAATCAACGAGGGAACGGGGAACTGTGACATGGAGCGCAACCCCGTTCTCTTTATATTCGGTAGAGAGAATCTCAGCCTGCTCATGCAGCAGTGACAGCAGTCTTCCCTCCCCGTAGGGCAGGAGCAGATTCATCTCGATTGAGCGGGAGAACACGGCCTCTTCAATGCGCGAAAGCAGAGTCTCATATCCGAGGTGCTCTTTTACACTGATTTCCACAACATTCTCAAGTTCGTGTCTCATCCTCTGATAGACAAAGTGGTTTTCGATCGCATCTATCTTGTTGATGACATTGATAGTCGGTGTGTCTGTTATCTTAAGGTCATGCAGTACCTGCCGTGTCGTTTCGTAGCAGGCAAGCGGGTCGGGATGGCTGGCATCGATCACATGGATGAGTACATCGGCAAAGGTCACTTCTTCAAGGGTGCTCTTGAAGGATTCAACCAGGTGGTGCGGCAGGTTCTGGACAAAGCCTACAGTATCGCTGACGAGGACGGACCTGCCTGAGGGCAGAACTATATTCCTCGTGACCGGTTCGAGAGTGGCAAAGAGTTTGTCTTCCACATGGATATCACTGTCACACAGGGAATTCAGCAGGGAGGACTTGCCCGCATTGGTGTAGCCCACAACAGCTACAAGACTCTTGGGACTGTCGAGCCTGTTCTTCCTCTGAACGCTCCGCTGCCTGCGTACGACGGCAAGTTCTTTTTCTATCCTGTTGATCCTGTCCCTCACCAGGCGCCTGTCAACCTCAAGCTGCTTCTCGCCTTCACCACGGGTTCCTTTGGCTCCCCCTCTCTGTCGGGACAGGTGTGTCCAGGCTCTCGTCAGGCGGGGAAGGGAATAGAGCGCATAGGCAAGGTCAGTCTGCAATCTGGCTTCACGGGTCCTTGCATGGTCGCTGAAGATCTGAAGGATCACCTCTTCGCGGTCAATGACTGCACAGGAGAGAATCTGTTCAAGGTTGCGCTGCTGACGGGGAGAGAGAAAGGTGTCGAAGACGACAATCTCTGTTTCGCTGTCTTCAACCAGTTCCCTGAGCTGTTCTGTCTTTCCCTGTGTGATGTAGGTTGCCGGGGAGATTTCCCTGACAGGGTAGATTTCGACCGACAGGCACTCAAGACCCATCGTGTCGGTCAGGGCCGTGATCTCACCTTTTCTTATCTCTATGACAGACTCCATATCTCCGCCAAATCGGGGTACGATGGTAAGGGCCTTCAGTTTGCTGGTGTGTAGTTCTATCAGTTAGTGTGCCTCCGCATGAAAGAAACTATAGGTAGTGTTATCTTTGTTGTCAATATGTGCTATACTCACCGCGCAATATGGAAAACATACCAACAGGAGATGTTATATGGGTTTGAACTGTGGCATAGTAGGACTACCGAATGTAGGGAAGTCGACGATTTTCTCAGCACTTTCATCAGCACCTGCGGAGGCGGCGAACTACCCCTTCTGCACGATAGATCCCAATGTAGGTATGGTCAGCGTGCCGGATGAACGTCTGGATACGATCACAGAGCTCATTCCTACCCGCAAGGTGATTCCCGCGACCGTCGAGTTTGTCGATATCGCAGGGCTCGTGGCAGGTGCAAGCAAGGGGGAAGGTCTTGGCAACCGCTTTCTTGCATCGATCAGGGAAGTGGGTGTCCTTATCCATGTCGTGCGGTGCTTCGAGGATCCTGATATCACTCACGTCAGCGGGAAGATAGATCCCGCCGGTGATATCGAGACTATAGATATAGAACTGGCACTGGCTGATCTCGAGACTGTCGAAAAACGACTTGCAAAGACCAGCAAAATCAGCAGAGTGGACAAGGAAGCTGCAAAGGCGGCTGCTGTTATGATCCCTCTCCTTGAGAAGATGAAAAGCGGATTGTCCGAAGGACAGGGGGTGAGGACGCTCGGCCTCGATGAGGATGAGCTGGCCCTGATCGCTGATATGCATCTTATCACGACCAAACCTGTCATTTACGTATGTAATGTTGATGAAAGCGCCATCCATGAAGAGAACGAGCATGTGGCGACCGTCAGAAAGATCGCTCAGGACCGGGGCAGTGAGGTTGTTGTCATCTGCGGAAAAATCGAAGCAGAGATCGCCGCTCTTGAAAGCGAGGAGGAGCGGAGGGAGTTTCTCGAAGCGGAGGGGTTAACCGAGTCGGGACTCAACGCACTCATCCACAGCGGCTACCGGACACTCGGCCTGAGAACATACTTCACTGCAGGAGAGGATGAGAACAGGGCATGGACCTTCCATGCGGGAGACAAAGCCCCTCAGGCTGCCGGTGTGATACACACCGATTTCGAGAAGGGTTTCATCAAGGCAGAGGTCTACTCTTTTGACGATCTCGTGACCTATGGAAGTGAACAGAAGGTGAAGGAGAACGGAAGGCTCAGACTCGAAGGCAAGCAGTACGAGGTCGCCGACGGAGACATCATGCACTTCAGGTTCAACGTCTGATTTCCCTCTCCTTTTTCATCACGTGCTACCACTCTGCGTAGAAACTGACCGGCTCGGCAAGCAGCAGGATATCAATGAGGGGTATGTCGAACCTGATCGTGTTCGAACTCTCGAGGACCCCTCCCTCTGAATCGAGGATCCTGCCCGGCGTGTTGAGTCTGAGACTGATGACGCTTTCCTCGATAGCAGGAGGACCTTCCTCACCGAGGATGTACATGATCATCTCAAGATACTCCGCCTCACTCATACCGACATTGTAACGGGGACCGAAGGTCTCGAAATTCTCATCGGCCATGAAGGGAACTATCCGTTCGAGTTCAGGATAGTTGTCGAGATCAAGGTAGAAGTTCATCCTCGTCCTCTTCCCATTCTTTGTGATAGTCAGCAGAGACTGCTCCTCACGGTCGTTGAGATCCTTGAGCAGCTCCTGAAGGGAGCTGAAGGTGAAGTCAATGAAGTAGTTCGTGTCATTGATCTGAATCGCATCGACAAAGTCCGTGCTCTCAGCGGCATCAAGTTCTGTGACGAAATCCTCGACAGAGCTCTGCAGGATCGGTTTCTCCTCGAGTTCCGGATCGAACGGTTCGAAGTCTTCAAGCACCTTGACGAAGAAGTCATACACACTCAGGTCTGTAGTCGCCCAGCCCGATTGTGTGGCAGTGAGGCTGATTCCCTGCTGCATGACACACCCGCTGAGGGTGAACATCAGGATGACGGCTGCTGCGATCATTGAAAACTTCTTCATTCTTAAATTCCTTCCTACCTTGTATTGTTTCATAACCTAAAGTATCGGGGACAAGAGTGCAAGAGCCTCTTTCAGACTTCCTCCACCATTACCTGTGTTCCCATCATGTACAGCAGGAGGTTGTGTTCATACGGTTCCACTGTCTCATCTCTCAGCACTTCCTGTGCCGGTTCCTCATCGAGTCTGTTGAGCACTTCGACGGGGTAGGCCAAGTGGACGACGGGAGTATCCGAAGTATCACGCAGGTAGCACAGCCCCTGATGAAGCTCCACGTAGCTGAGAATGAGAGGCAGGTACTCTTCCTTCCCTTTATCACGATACATGTTACTGATAAACCCTTCCTGCAGGACAAAGGTATCATCATCTGCTTCGAAACCTGTTGTTTTCATATATTCGTCACATTCCAGAAAGAAATCCGCTGCCTTCATCTCCAGTACTTCCAGGACTCTGATGAACCACATCACAGCCTCTCCTTTTGTGTAGAAGATGTCACAGCCGTGCCTGATCGACTGTGCAGTCTCGATCTCTGATGCACTCATCGTTGCAGTCTCCTTCACCTCATAGGGAGAGTCAGTCTCATACCGAAGGGCAAAGGTGTCCCTGCGTTCGTAGATTTCGGTTCCCGGCAGGAGGCTGAGGGTGAAGATGTCCAGGTTGCTCGGTCTGAGATTCACTGCGTACTCTACACTTTCCCTGAAGGAATCAATGGTATCGCCGGGAAGGGCGATGATGAGGTCAAGACCGAAGACGATGCCGTAGCGGTGCAGAAGCGAGACACCCCGGTGGAATCTGTCGGGTGCGAAGGCGCGGTCCACCTGCTTCATCACCTCTACATTGCTGCTCTGAAGACCGATCTGGAGGCTGCAGGTGAGCCTGCTGAACAGCTCGACAGTGGACTCATCGAGCAGTTCGCCCCTCACTTCGAAGGTGTAGTGGATATATTCAGGACTGTGTTCGATCAGGAATGTGAGGATCCGGCGTGTTCTCTCCTTCTCAAGATTGAAGGTGGGGTCAAGGATAAAGACACTGGTGACTCCGCTCGTGATGATAGCCTGCAGTTCCTCCTCGAGACGTTCGAACGGATAGGATCGAACCTGTCTGTTCCCGCGGGATTCAGCACAGAAGGAACAACGGAACGGGCATCCCCGTGTCATCTCCCAGAGAATTCCGGGATAGGCAGGAAGCGACTCTGACAGGAAAAGAAGGGGAGAGCTGAGGGCTTCGAGGTCCGCTTCATAGGCCGGCACGAGAAGGGGTCTGTCTGCAGAGTAGATACCTTCCCCCTGAGGTTCCTTCCCATCCCTGAAGTCCCTGAGGAATCTTCGTACTGTGGTCTCACCCTCTCCGATGATGAGGTAGTGCACGCCCCGTGCGAGAAGCTCCGCCGGGGAGGAGATCACGTCGGGACCTCCTGCGATGACAGTCGTTTCAGGGCAGAGAGCCCGGAAAGACTCCAGATAGTGATACATCCAATCTCTGTTGAACAGGTAGAGACTGATGGCCAGAATATCTGGTGACAGGCGGGCATCTTCCTGTGCCGAACGGGCGGGGTCATCGGTGTCTCCGTAGAAATGGCGAAGGGAAGCATCATAGCTGATCATAAGGTCCTTATCGGTCCTGATTGCCGTATAGATACTCATTGCACCCATGGGAAAGGCAAGGGGAGAGTGCTCGATACTCGCCGAAATGATGAGAATCCGGGATATCTTCATCGTATCTTCACCTCACCGAGTATCGCCAGGGCGCGGACTGTCACCTCCCTGGGCATATCAGTCTCCTCATCCTCTGTTCTTTCCCTGTTCATACCGTAGGTGCATTTCACGCTGCCCAGCAGAGGTGTCTCCTGAACCGTCAGTCGGCACCTGTCGGGAAGATAGATGGTCACTTCACCGAATATCGCAGCGGCATCGATGAAGAGCCCTTCCTCACAGGAAGAGTCTGACCCGTCGAATTTCACTGAACCGAAGAGGGCGAACAGCACCGAGCCGTCCCGGATGGGAACACCGGCATGATACGTGCGGGAATCGAAGAACACCGAGTAGGTCGAGAGATCACTCTCCCCGGGGTCTCCTGAGCGGCGCCACAGCAGAAGTGAAACAGCAACAGAAAGGAACAGGACACCGGAGATGATCTCTCCTGAGAAGGGTATGCCTCCTGCGAAGAACAGCATCAGCACCGCAGACCCTGCGATCAGGGTGTTACGCCGGTCGGTGCCGCTTTCCACAGCTCTCAGCACCGTGTACAGAAGAACCATATAGAGTGGCCATAGCCTGAGTCCCCGAGGCATTTCGTAGCCCCGGACTCTGAAAATCAGATACACTGAAACGCTGAGGATCACGGCAATCAGCATGACCCTTCTGTTTTTACCTGTCATGTTCTGTATCATGCATGTATGTGAGAAGATATGTCAATCGTTGACAAAAGTCTGATGAGTCCCTATAACTGTACACCACGTCCCGTCCGATGATGCGGACAACATCTGTGCGACAGAAGGATGGTAAGTATGGCCAAGAAAACAGAGACACGGGATAAGACACTCATCATTGTCGAGTCCCCGACAAAAGCAAAGACGATACGGAAGTTCCTTCCCTCGGACATGACAGTGATGGCCTGTAACGGACATATCCGCGATCTTCCTTCCAAGGACCTCGCAATAGATGTCGAAAAGGACTATGAGCCGAAATATGAGATATCCCGCGGTAAGGAGAAGATCATCAAGGAGCTGAAAGCACAGCTGAAGGATGCCGACACCCTCCTGCTTGCAACTGATGAAGACCGGGAAGGGGAGAGCATATCATGGCATCTTCTGCAGGTCCTTCGTCCGAAAGTGCCTCACCGCCGGATGGTATTTCACGAGATCACGAAGAAAGCCATCACCCACGCACTTGAACAGGGACGGGACGTCGACATGAATCTTGTAAACGCCCAGGAGGCACGACGGATCCTTGATCGCCTCTATGGATATACTCTGTCACCGTTTCTATGGAAAAAACTCTCCATGCGGACTCTCAGTGCCGGTCGTGTGCAGTCTCCCGGTCTCCGTCTGATCGTCGAAAGGGAACGGGAGAGGATAGCTTTCCGCTCAGGAACCTACTTTGATGTACTGGCCACCCTCAATTCAAAAGAGCAGAGTGTCCCCTCCTTCGAAGCTAAACTGGAGGCAATCGGGGAGACCCGCATTGCTTCGGGAAAGGATTTCGATCCGGCCACAGGGGAGCTCAAGAGCGCCAGGGTGACACTGGTCGACGAGACTGCTGCAGAGGATATCGCACAGTTTGTGAAAAACGCTACCTGGCGTGTGACCAGTGTCAGCGAGAAGGAAAAGAAGAGCAGACCGGCACCGCCGTTCATCACCTCGACACTTCAGCAGGAAGGCTCGAGAAAACTGAGGCTCAGTGCAACCGAGACGATGCGCATCGCACAAAGACTGTATGAGAATGGACTAATCACCTACATGAGAACTGACAGTCCCTCTCTCAGTGATGAGGCCATCAACGGCGCACGGGAAGCAGTGACGGAACTATACGGGCAGGAGTTTCTCTCACCCGGCAGGCGCGTGTATACATCGAAAGACGCACAGGCCCAGGAAGCACATGAAGCGATCCGTCCTGCCGGGGATACCTTCGTTCATCCCGATGATTCCAAACTGTCGGGCAAGGACCTCGCCCTCTATTCGATGATCTGGAAGCGCACACTCGCAACTCAGATGGCAGATGCTGTCAAGGCGACCACCAGTGTGCGCCTCGAAGTCGGTGAATACCGTTTCTCTGCGACCGGAAACCGGATTGTCTTTCCCGGGTTCATCAGAGTCTATGTTGAAGGCCGTGATGACCCCGAAGCGGCTCTGGAAGATACCGAGCGGCTTCTGCCTCTGTTGAGTGAAGATACCCACATAGAGATTCAGAAGGCTCAGAGTCAGAGACATGAGACAAAGCCGCCTACCCGTTTCTCTGAAGCGACCCTGGTCCAGGAATTGGAGAAAAGAGGTATTGGCCGCCCGAGCACCTATGCTGCCATCATCGAAAAGCTCTACGAGAAGGAGTATATAGATCGGGAGAACAATGCCCTTATCCCCACCTTCGTGGGCTTTGCAGTCGTACAACTCCTCGAGAGGAATTTCGAGAAGGAACTCGACTATGATTTTACCAGCTCGATGGAAAGTATCCTTGACGACATAGCACGGGGTCAGATGGATCGAAGGGGGTTCCTCAGGGACTTCTACGAAGGACAGAACGGTCTCCGGGAGAGAGTGGCTGAACGCCTCGATGCGGTCGATCACCTTGATGCGAAACAGATCGTTCTCACCAGCCTCCCCGACACCTATACCCTCATGGTCGGTAAGTTCGGTCCCTACATCAAAGATGAACAGCAGGACCTCAATGTTTCAATCCCCAAGGGGATGTATCCCGGTACCATATCTGAACAGGATGTAGCTCAGCTGTTTGCCTTGCGAAAGAATGAGGTGGAGGATGATTCCCCTCTGTTCATTCACCCTGACACGAAGGAGCCTATCTATCTCCTGACGGGACGCTACGGACCCTATTTTCAGGCGGGAAAGGTGAGTGATGAGAACAAGAAACCTCCCCGTGTCTCCCTTCCCAGGGGGCGAGAGGCAGATTCGATGAGTGAGGAGGAGATCCTTTTCCTTTTCTCTCTTCCAAAGAGCATAGGAGCCGACAGCGAGAGCGGAGAGGATATAAAACTGGGAGTTGGGCGCTATGGACCCTACATAAGCTGCAGCGGGACGTTCCATTCGGTCAAGGATTTCGATACCCTGAGGCACATGAGCAGGGAAGAGGCAGAACGGATTATCCACACAAGTCCCAAAGGGAAAGGCGGGAGAGCGAAGGCCGAACCCATCAAGAGCTATGGCGAAATCGACGGGAAGGAACTCGCCGTCTACGACGGCCGTTACGGGCTGTACGGCAAGTATGGAAAAGATAACTTTGCGTTGCCTCAGGACCTCAAGGCAGATGCCGAAGCGGTAAAGGCCCTGAGTGTCGCAGAGCTCCTCGAGCTGTTCAAAGCCTACACTCCGAAAAAGAAGCCGCGGAAGAAGAAATGATCAGCTGCGTGTGAACAGTCCGGTTCTGACCCCTATGGCAGGAAACAGGAAGGTGATCCACAGGCCCGTGAGCAGATAGCGTATCAGGGCGACGACAGCTGTGTCCGGCAGGAACGCCTTTGCCCCCTGGATCACGAGAAGAAGGATGACCCCTGCACCATAACGTGCCCATTTCTTCCCCGTAGAGGCCTTTGTCTCATAGGGATTGTACCGTTCGCTGAGGTGGAAACCGAGGTATCCGCTGCCGGTGAGAATCAGAAGTTTCATCACATCAGTGTAGCCCACGCTGTCAGCCAGTCCTGCTTCAAGAAGGAAGGTGAGGACGAAGGCGGCTGCGGTGCTTACCGCTCCCGCCAGTAACGTGAACTTCATCAACCGCTGGCGGTCTTCCCACATCGCTTCGAAGCGGGGCAGCAGGATAGTTGATCCTGTGATTCCCAGAGCAAGACCTCCGAAGACATCGATAGGCCAGTGCACTCCGAGATACATTCTCGATAGTCCCACGGCAAGGATGGCTGCTGCACACAGGAGTGAGACGATACGCTTCCTGTAGGTGAGCGACAGTGCGCTGTAGAATGCTGCGGCACCTGTGGTGTGACCCGAAGGAAAGGAGTAGCCGGTCGCTGTCTCCAGCCGTTTGCCTTTGATCTCCTCGAGGACCTGGAAGGGACGCGGAGCGCGTATGAACGCCTTCAGGAAACCCATAGCTATCAGAGAGAGGGCGAGGGAGGAGAAGATCGCAAACCCCCTCTTCTTGGACGAGTTCCACACCAGATAGGTGATGAACAGGATGAAGAGAGTTTCCTCGCCGAGCATGGTGATGGCCATGACGATGACGTCGAGAGCCGGGGAAGCGATTGAACTGAAGAATTCCATGATAGCTATCTGCATGTATAACCTCCTGGGAAGAACACCCAGTATAGCAGAGAGCAGCAGTGTGAGGAAAGAGCGGGAGCAGAGAAAGAATCAGTAGGGTTTCGGCACCTGCCCGGCAGTCCTTCATTGAACAAAGAGCGGGAATACGGGTATACTCAATGCCATGATTGCCACATATATCAACGCTGTTTCCATCATCATCGGGTCCCTTCTCGGTCTTCTCATACGTGGAAGACTCAGTGAGAAGTTCAAGGAAGTAGTATTCTCCGCCTCCGGCCTGGTGACCCTCACCATAGGCCTTTCCATGGCGATGCAGACCGGAAGTTATCTGGTTCTCCTTTTCTCTCTTGTCCTTGGAGGCTTCATAGGCTACCTGATAGGGATAGAGGACGGGATCCTCCGCTTCGGTGACTGGATCGAGAAGAGGAGTTCCAGAAAGGTTTCGAGTGAGGCCGTCACAGGCGGATCGGACTTTGCCAAGGGTTTCCTCAATTCATCTGTTCTGTTCTGTTCAGGAGCCATGGCCGTGGTCGGTTCGATAAGTGCGGGAACGGTGGGCGATTATAATCTGATCCTTATAAAATCTGTCATGGACGGTGCGATGGCCATCATCTTCACCGCTGCCTACGGGCCGGGTGTGCTCCTTTCAGCCGCTTCTGTGCTCGTGTATCAGGGGATCTTCACCATCGGTGGAAGTGCCCTTGCTCCGCTGATGAAGGAAAGCGGACTGAACGAACTCTCTGCTGCAGGGGGAGTCCTCCTTCTGATGATAGCATTCAACCTTATCGGGGTGAAACAGTTCAGGACAGGGAACTACCTTCCGGCGCTTCTTCTTGCACCTCTGTTCAGTTCACTCGCAGCGGTGCTGAGTAATGCCTTGCCTTTTCTATAGTTATTTCAGTAAGAGAGAAATTATCATCTGTTTTTTTGAAATGCTATTGACAAAAAATGGCTGAGAGTGTAATTTCTCCATGCTAGCACGAGGGTGTAGCGAAGCTGGTTATCGCGACGGCCTGTCACGCCGTAGATCGCGGGTTCGAGTCCCGTCACTCTCGCCTACTTACTGCTCCGGAATGTTCCGGAGCAGTTTTGTTTTTCACCCATGACCCATCTCCGGTTCACAGCAACCGACTTCACGGGATAGGGAGGACTCTTATATGAAGATACTGGTAGGCATGAGCGGAGGAATCGACAGCTCCGCAGCAGCCCTGCTCCTCAAACAGGCAGGTCACGAGGTGATCGGCGTGACCATGTCGATGTATGACCGGCATAACCCCATTCTTGCTCACATGACAGGTACTGCCTGTTTCGGCCCGAACAGCGAGCAGACAATCGAAGAATCACGAGCTGTCTGCGAGACCCTCGCAATACCCCATCATGTCGTTGATCTCTCACAAGCATACCGGCACCATATCCTCGATGATTTCAGCAGTGAGTATCTGGCAGGAAGGACGCCGAACCCCTGCGTTCTATGCAACCGCTATATCAAGTTCGGCGCCCTCTTCGATGCCGTCGGGCGTATGGGAATTGACTTCGACCGCTTTGCAACCGGACACTATGTCAATCTTGTTCCCTACGGTGATCGACTGACCCTCGAGGTGGCCTCGGACGAGAAGAAGGACCAGAGTTACTTTCTCTACCGCCTGAAGCAGGAACAGCTGAGACGGGTCCTCTTCCCTCTGGCCGGAAGGACAAAGGAAGAGAACCGGAAGCTGGGTGCAGAGTATGGACTGTTCGCAGAGGATAAGGGCGAAAGTCAGGACTTCTACAGCGGACATTACAGCGACCTTCTGACATGCGAACCCATGGAGGGAGAGATCCAGGACAGTGAGGGGCGCGTCCTTGGAACCCACCGGGGTTTCTGGAATTACACGATCGGACAGAGAAAAGGGCTCGGTATCTCATCAGACCGTCCTCTCTACGTCATCCGGCTCGATGCTGAACGCAACCTCGTCACAGTGGGGTATAAAGAGGACACCTTCAGTGAACGGCTCACCGGTTACGATGCAAACTGGATGGCCATACCTGAGCTTACCGGCGAGATGCATGTCACGGCGAAAATTCGCTCAACGAGCAGGCCTGAACAGGCCCTGATCACTCCTCTGCCCGATAATCAGGTCTCAGTCAGGTTTGCCGGCAAACAGAATGCGGTCACTCCCGGACAGTCTGTAGTCTTCTACAGTGACAGGAAAATCATCGGAGGAGCCTTCATCGGAGGATGATGGCAGCCTCAAGCCTTTTTGGCTTGATTGATCCTTTCTCCTGTGCTGTAATAGACACACACCACCAAGGGGGACCTTCATGAGACTCATTATCCAGAAGAACTACGAATTCATGTCAGCTTGGACTGCGCGATATATAGCCGATGCGATACAGAAACATCAGCAGCATTCTGACCGGCCATTTGTGCTTGGTCTGCCGACTGGCAGTTCCCCGGTGGGAACCTACCGGGAACTGATCAGGCTTCATACACAAGAGGGTCTGAGTTTCAGAAATGTTATCACCTTCAATATGGATGAATACATCGGTTTGAAGGAGGATCATCCTCAGTCCTACCATTATTTCATGCAGGAACACCTGTTTTCCCACATCGACATCAGGAAGGAGAATGTGCACCTGCCCGATGGGAATGCCGGAGACATCCCTGCCATGTGTGCTGCCTATGAAGAGGCAATTGCCGACGCAGGAGGGATAGACCTGTTTCTCGGAGGGGTAGGGGTCGATGGCCATATCGCCTTCAACGAACCGTTCAGTTCCCTTGAGTCGGTCACCCGGGTGAAGACACTCACACAGGATACGAAGATCGCAAACTCCCGCTTCTTCGATGGCGATACTTCTCTGGTTCCCTCACACGCTGTAACAGTGGGGGTCAAGACTATCCGGGATGCAGCAGAGGTTCTTATCCTGATAAACGGATACAACAAGGCACGGGCTCTTCATGCTGCCGTTGAAGGTCCTGTGACCCATGCCAACACGTGCAGTGTCCTGCAGCTGCACCCGAAAGCCGTCATCGTCTGTGATGAAGAGGCGACAGTGGAACTGAAAGTGGGCACCTACAGATACTTCAAGGACATCGAAAGGAACGAGATCCTCAGCTGAACCTGCGCGTAACGACTTCTCTGAGCAGTGCGACATCATCACTCATGATGGTGTCCACTCCCATATCGAACAGTCTGTCCATTTCACTCTCTTCATTTATCGTCCATACCATGATGACAGCTCCACGTGCATGAAACTCCTCGATGAAGCGGGGTGTGATAACCTCTATTCCCCATTGCCTGACCGGAACCTGGAACACGAGAGTCCGCTCTCTTTCCGTCTTGAGTTTCCTGGGAAGAAGGTGAAGGGAATGGGCTGTGAGAAGGGGAAGCACCTCGAAGGTCGTCAGACTGGTGAGAATTTCGGGGTGGGTGCTGCGTACCTGTCTGAGATGAGAGAGATGAAAGGAAGCGCACAGTACCCGCTCGTGTGCCCGGTGGTCGCTGATTACGTCGGTGAACGTACGTACTATTGCAGGATCCCTGCTCTTAAGGTCGACATTGAAGCGTTGGGAGGGACACGCCTCGAGCGCCTCTGACAGGGTGATCATGCGAACTCCCTTACCGCGGTAGGGAAACGAGAGGCCTCCATCCCTGGTAAAGGTGTATCCCGCATCGAGTCGTTTCAGCTCTTCAAGTGTATACTGCTCGATTCTGCCCTGACCGTCTGTATTACGTTCGAGTGTCTCGTCATGCCAGATGATCAGTTGTCCGTCCCGTGTGAGGTGAACATCGGTTTCAATCACATCCACGTTCAGTTCAATCGCCCGTTCAAAAGCCTCGAGAGTGTTCTCCGGAGCCTGGTGGGAATCTCCCCGGTGTCCCACTATGCGGGGGATAGGGGTAAGGAACTTTTCCATAGCGGTAATCACCTCCCTTTGTGAATCTTCAGTTTCGCTATCTTTCGGAAGATCTTCTCCATTCGCTGGGCTTCCTTCTCATCGAGAGAAGCTCTCCCTATGATATCATGGAAATAGGATCTCACCAGAGGTCTTTCGGTCCCCTTGTAGTAGTCGATACTCTTCAGACTCTCATCGATGATATCGGTGACCTGGCGTATTCTGTTCTCATCAATAGGTCTGAACCGGGTCTCCTCCCTCTCCGCGTTGAACAGGACGTAGGAAATAACCTGTACCGCCTGGGCCAGATTGAGTGAACCCTGCTCAGGAGAGCTGTTGATCTCGACGCACAGATGGCACAGAGAGAGTTCCTCGTCGGTGAGGCCGGTTGCTTCCCGTCCGAACACCACCGATACGGTTCCCTCCCCGATGGAATGGACCCGGGAGGCGAGCTGTTCGGGAGAGACGAAGAAGTACTTCCGTTTTTTTCCCCTTCTCCGTGAGGTGCCTGCTGCGAGAACTGAGTCCTGAAGTGCATTCTCTAGACTTTCAACCCTTCGGTGCCGCTGCCAGATCTCCTGGGAGTGGACGGCAAAGGTCCGGATGATCCGCTCGTCATAGACAGCGTCACCCACTATCGTGAGACGGCTGAGTCCCATGGTTTTCATCGCACGGCAGGTGCTGCCGATGTTTCCGCTTTCCTTCGGTTCTACCAGGACGATCTCTATCCGGTCCATTATTGATGAATCACTCATACATCAGAGTCTTATCAGATATTGCTATGTTTTCCAAGCTGTCTTATAGTAGGAGCATGTCAGAAGGAACAAGTCCCGTCCATGACGGAAGAAAGACCGCTCTCTACGTGATAGTGACCATCCTCTCTCTTGCTGTACTCAAGATGGCTCAGAGCGTTCTTCTGCCCCTGGTGATTGCCTTGTTCATTTTCCTGATCTTCAACCCTATGCTCAACAGGATGGAGAAAATGAAAGTGCCCCGGTGGATCGGGGTTCTGGTGGTCATGGTCGTCCTTCTCATTGTCTTCTTTGTTGCCGCATGGTTCTTCTTCTTCTCGGTGGATAGACTCGTCCAGCGTCTGCCGATGTATGTGAGACGCTTTTCAGTGATCGACATGTGGCTGGCAGAGGAACTCGGGCTTGATTCCCAGACATCCTTCCTGATGTTCATTGATTTTGACTGGGGAGGGATTATTCTCTCTTCCCTCTCGAGTGTCTCGGGACGGGCGATCTCCATCGTATCAATGGCGGCCCTTGTGTACATCTTCGTCCTCTTTCTTCTTCTTGAGCGGCAGTCGCTGATTCCAAAGCTCAAGGTTGCCGTCCCCGGCGGTAAGGGAATGAAGGTTGCTGTGATGTTCGAGCGGGTCAACCGTCAGATCTCACGGTATCTCTCACTCAAGACGGTTATCTCTCTCGTGACAGGGTCACTGTTCTATCTTGCATGTCTGGCCACAGGGCTCGATTTCGCCCTGCTGTGGGGTGTAGGGGCGTTCATACTCAACTTCATCCCCTCCATCGGGTCGATCATCATAACGGCTCTGACTATCGTTATGGCGTTACTGCAGTTCTTCCCCTCCTGGGCTAACATACTCTATGTTGCAATTCTGATGATCTCGATTCAGATGGTTCTGGGAAACATTCTCGACCCGAGGATCCAGGGGATTCAGCTGAACCTATCTCCGATCATCATTCTTGCCTCTCTTTCGGTCTGGGGTTTTATCTGGGGTATTCCGGGGATGTTCCTTGCAGTCCCCATGACCAGTATCCTTCAGATCATTTTCGCCAACACGAAGAGTCTCAAGCCCTTAGCCGTCCTGATAGGTTCAGGCCGACCCTACAGGAAGGTTCTCCAGCAGGAGCTCAAGAGGAAGGCAGAGAGGGAACAGCGGCGCAAGGTCCGGGAGGAGAGACGTTCGTCCAGGAGCCCTCAGGTTTAGAGACGGTATGACTGAGACCTTCGATTTCCCCCAACACCCACTCGATTCATACACTGAATCACAGAAACTTGATATCCTGAAGGCATTTTCCTTCGAGGTCCGTTCCTGGTACTCTGTTCATGGCCGCACCTTTCCCTGGAGAGAGACCTCAGACCCGTATCGTATCCTCCTTTCCGAGATGATGCTCCAGCAGACGCAGACACAGAGAGTTCTCCCGAAATACCATCAGTTCCTTGACCTGTGGCCCGATTTCTTCTCCCTGAGCACAGCATCACTCACAGATATACTCCTGGCCTGGAAGGGCCTCGGATACAACAGGAGAGCAAAGGCACTCAGACTGATCGCACAGAGGTCGAAGGAGTGGGGCTATACTCTTCCCTGTGACCTCCAGTCGCTCCTGGAACTGCCTATGGTCGGTCCTGCAACTGCTGCTGCTGTCATGGCCTTCAGTTATGGAGAGCCGGCCCTCTATCTCGAGACGAATGTACGGCGTGTTCTCCTGCACTATTTCTTCCCAGAAGAAGAGGGAGTTCATGACCGCAGGATATCACAAGTCCTTGCTCTCCTCTCAGAACTTCAGGAGGAACACCGGCACTGGTATTATGCGCTGATGGATATCGGTGTGCTCCTCAAGTCCTCAGGAGTCAATCCGAATCGAAGAAGTCATCACTATACCCGCCAGTCTCCCTTTGAGAATTCGTCCCGGCAGGTGCGTTCAACAGTCCTTGATATTATCACGACAAGCGGTAAGCAGCATCTTGACAGTCTTGCTGCCACGCTTGCTTTCCCCCGCGAAAGGATCCGCAGTGCCCTTGAATCTCTCATTGCAGACGGTCTGCTCGTGAGTGAGGAGACTGACGAGGGGCTCCTCTACCGGGTACAGGAAGATTGAGTGTTGCACTATCCTCCCGGGGGCGGTAATCTTTATACTGTAAGAGAGGAGACAATAAGATGAAAAGAAATCTATTAGTGATACGTATCGGCTTGGCCATACTCGTGCTGCTTTCCCTTGCCGGATGTATTTCACTTCCTCCGTCACAGACTGTGGAGGATGTTCCTGCCGCTACCTATGAGGAGGTTGAACAGGCTGCGCCTGCCGGACAGGTCAGTGACAGCGTTGATACAGAGCAGAATGTTCCCGTTCAGCAGGACACAGAACAGCAGCCTGAAAGTACTCCTGTTGAACAGGAAGAGCCTGTAAAGCAGGAGACAGCACCAGAAGACAGCATCGACCGGATAGCTGATGAGAAGAGCCCCGCAGG
>Ga0272443_10000919_pt1 | contig 48150 bp, 29 predicted proteins | sample SSMAcet12_FD_193581 | JGI IMG/M metagenome (GOLD analysis project Ga0272443, IMG submission 193581) | Marine sediment archaeal communities from Little Sippewissett salt marsh, Falmouth, MA, United States - SSM-Acet-12 | ecosystem: Environmental > Aquatic > Marine > Wetlands > Sediment ...
GGATTTCATCGATATTTTATTGTCGCCTTCCATAAATCAGGAAAAAGTGCTCAGTCAATATGACGCGCCAAAGAACATTAAGCCAATTGTACCGATGGTTGAAGGCTCGAATTAATTTTATTCAGCGTTTAATAATGGATTCTTTTCGATGAAAGCTGGCTAACAATGAACTAAAGCCGACCGCTCACGCGTATCACGCTCTTTGCGAAAAGGCAAAGCCCGCGCCACGCTACGGTGGCTTAGTTCCACCGTTCTACATTCCCAATGAAAGCAGGTAAATCTGGAGTGTGTCGTTTAGAAAGAAGCAATGAAAATAATATCATCTATATAGCATGAAGTATCGTCTTTATGTTGATGAGGTTGGTAATCCAGATCTCGGGAGTTCAGACAAAGATGACCATAGATTTCTTTGTCTAGCTGGTGTAGTTTTCAACTTGGAGTATGTAAATGATGTTCTAAATCCACAACTTGAGAAACTTAAACGTGAATATTTTGGATCTCATCCTGACGATCCTATAATCTTACACCGGAAAGAACTTTTATACAAGAAGCCTCCATTTTCAGTTCTTAAGGATTCTGAAATTGAAGATAAGTTCAGTAATGAATTGCTTCAAAAACTTAAAGAATGGGAATACACGGTAATTTCCGTTACCATAGACAAGCGAGAACATGTTGAAAGGTATTCCACTTGGAGATACGATCCATACCATTATTGCCAAGAAATATTAATTGAAAGATACAGGCTTTTCATGAATATATATAATCTCCGGGGAGATGTCATGTTTGAATCACGTGGTAGTAAAGAGGATAGGCGGCTCAAAGATTCCTTTAGAAGAATTACTGATACTGGTACAAATCATCTAAGCTCTGAGCAAATACTGGAACATTTTACGTCCAAAGAATTAAAAGTGAAACCAAAGTCTGCTAATATTTCAGGTTTACAGGTTGCAGATTTAATAGCACACCCTGTGAGAAGGTGGTTCTTTATAAATGTATTTGACAAACCTGATAATAAAGAGACATTCGGAGATAGAATAATTCAAATCTTGGATCAACAAAAATTCTTTCGATATAATGGAAAGATCATTGGTTATGGGGCGAAAAAATTGCCATAAAAAAAACCCCGTTTCCGGGGCAAGGGCCTGTACAACCCTCCACCTCCACATACGTGGATTAATACAAAGATACAAAAAATAAAGCTCAATAAGAAGAATTATATCAATAATCTAATTCCAGGATGTAGAACAATCCACTAAAGCCGACCGTAACGCGTGTCACGCCCATTGTAGAACAAAGGCAAAATCCGCGCCGCGTTACAGCAGCTTAGTTCCACCGTTCTACCCTTTCCCAACTCGAAAAAACATCCCATGAAAAAGATAGTCAGTATCGCATCGATAATGTGCCTGGTATTCTATTCTTGTTCCAGCGAAAAAGTTGATATCATCATCCAAAACGTGAATATTATAAATGTCAGGACTGGTGATATCTTGTATCAAAAAAATGTTGCGATCAAAGATCAGTATATTGCAAAGATTGCAGGTGGCAGAAAGCTTCCTCAAACGGGTGATACACCCGTAATTGATGGCACGGACAAATACCTGATACCGGGACTGTGGGACATGCATGTCCATCTCAATCTTGAATATGAAGAATATTTGCAGCTCTATCTCGCCAATGGCGTTACCGGAGTCAGGGAGATGAATGGGATGCATCGTGAATGGAAGGAAAAGGAAGAAGGAAGCTGGCTTGCTCCTCGTTTCGTTATGGGAAGTGGAATACTCGATGGCCCCAAACCAACTTATAAATGGGTTCACAGTATTAGCACAGAGGCGGAAGCGCGTCAGGCTGTTCAGGAAATTAAAGAAGACGGATATGATTTCGTAAAAACCTTATCCCTGCTTCCCGAACATGTTTATAAAGCAATTGCAGATGAATGTGCTCAATCAAACATTCCATTTGCAGGCCATTTACCGTATTCAATTCATCCCGTTCAGACAGCACAGATGGGGCAGCGCAGTGCTGAGCATCTCCTATTCATCCTGTTGGCATGTTCTGAAATAGAAGATTCATTAAGGAAGGATCTTGACAAGGTGATCATGAGCGACGCAACACGCGAGAAGGCTGTTGATGCCTATCATCGCGTCGAACATGCATGCGTGCCAACATTTTCTCAGAGCAAAGCAGATTCGTTGTTCCCGAAACTCGGGCGATTGGAGATGTGGCAGTGTCCAACGCTTATTGTCTTTCATGATTACATTTATTATGATCAAGCGAAATATGAGAACGATCCCAGAAAGATTTACTTTCCTGATATCAGCCCAGATGTTGACCCGATTGAGGCACGGGAGCGGTATAAATTGATTTTCGAAAAGAATATGGAGCTTATTCCACAAATGGATGCGGCCGGTATCAAGTTTTTGGCAGGAACCGATAACGAGTTCAGAGGATTCTCGCTTCATGATGAATTGCAGTTGCTGAATGAAGCTGGTCTGTCACCGCTGAGGACGTTGCAAACAGCAACACTGAACCCTGCAAAATTCCTTGCGAGAGATGATTCTATGGGAACCATCAACGAAAACATGATTGCAGATTTAGTCCTTCTCGATAATAATCCATTGGAAAACATACAAAATACAAGGTCCATCAACACTGTCATATTCAATGGCAAGATCTGTGATATCGAAAAAATGTTGGAGGATGTGGAAATGTTTGCAAAAAGGGAATCATTCGTAGATACGCTATTTCTTACAACTATGAAAACGGATGTCTCCACAGCAATTGAATTGTACTACGAATTGAAGAAAAATCACCCCGATCGTTACATATTCAAACAACGTGAGTTAACAACAGTCGCATTTGAACTGGTTCAGAACGAAAAGCTAAAAGATGCAATTGAATTTCTTAAACTTGGTACAATAATCTATCCTGAATCTGTATCTGCATATCAAGCTTTAGGTATAAGCTATCATATGGATGGACAAGAGACATTGGCTATCCAAAATTTTGAGAAAGTCCTAGAGCTAGAACCCTGCAACAATTATGCGAAAGAAATGCTTTTGAGATTAATGGATGAATGATAAATTAAACAGATATACTTTCTACTTTTATGCAGGGTAGAACATAACATTAAAGTCGATCCGCCTGCGGAGGACGGCTTAATTCCACCGTTAGGGCCGACGCTTCGCGCGGCCCTAACGGCCGGCGACTGTAACCATCCGATTGTCAGGCTGCGCTCGCGCAGCCTGACAATCGACTGGAACCGACCAGCATGTCGCCAAGCAAGCTTGACTCCAAACTGGCGGCTCACCCGCCGGCCGTTCTGCGATCTATAATAAGGGATGTAAATAGTTGATAGCTTCGTTTATTTATAAGTTATTGGGCGTTCCTCCAACAATTTTACTCAGTAATATTCCAAAGTGAACGGTAAAATTGAGCCAATCTGAACAAAATACTTGCCAATTGTATATTTCGTAACAGCTTAATTATAAATCCTGATTTTCACCTTTAGTCAAGAGAGGTTTCAAAATAATGTATTAAATTGAGATAGCCTGACAGCTAAAATGATATGAATACGATAAGATTACAGGACGGCCGCCAATTAGCCTTCGAACAATATGGGGATGAAAATGGAATTCCTGTAATTCAGCAACATGGTCTTGGCGATTCCAGACTGGCCAGACATCCAGATAATAAGCTTACAATTAAAGCTGGAATAAGGCTAATAACGGTAGATAGGCCTGGATATGGGGAATCATCTCCACATCAAGGAAGAACTTTCCTGAATTGGGTATCTGATATCGAACAACTTGCTAATCAACTCAAATTTGACAAATTTGGTGTGATGTCTCATTCTGCAGGCTCCCCTTATGCACTGGCAATTGCCTATAAACTTAAAAACAGAGTAAGCAAGCTTGTCCTTGTCTCACCAATAGGTCCATTAAATGTTCCTGGTGCATCGGAAACTATGCATAAAAGCTTTGGTTTTTTATTGAAACTTGGGTGGCTTAAACCCCTGATTCGAATAGCTGGTAATAGCGAAGCAAAAAGAGCAAATTCAAATATTGCCAAATATGCTGATAACTGGCTTAAAGAATCTCCAAAACCGGATAAAACCTTATTTGCCAACCAAGCTTTACGAAAAATGTTTGAAGAGGGGATGAAAGAAGCTTTCAAACAAGGAGCAGCAGGTTGGGTGGGCGATATTTTTGCTGGTATTAAGTGGGGATTCACCCCTGAAGAAATTCAAACCCCTGTTAAAATATTCCATGGAAGTGCAGATGAGCTGCTTTTTGCTGAAATGGGACGAAAACTAGCTCAACGATTGCCACATGCTGATTTCCAATTATATGAAGGGGAGGGACATTATTGCATTTTTAATCACTGGTCCGAGATATTAGGAACCTTTTCCCAGGTTCAAGAATAGTTTTTATAGATTTCCGATATCTGACCCTGGTTTCAGAATTTAATCAATACATAGTAGACCTGAGGATGAACACTAACAAATAGGAGCCATAGAAGTTATTCAATGTGAATCGAAGAAATGATATCCAGATGGTATACGCAGAGTCATAGCGATTAAAGATGACAATAAGAACGCAGAACAAATTACTAAAGCCGACCGTTAAGCGTGTCACACCCTTTGCGAAAATGGCAAAGCCCGCGCCACGCTACGGCGGCTTAGTTCCACCGTTAGGGCCGACGCTTCGCGCGGCCCTAACGGCCGGCGACTGTACCCATCCGCTTGTCAGGCTGCGCTCGCGCAGCCTGACAAGCGACTGGAACCGACCAGCATGTCGCCAAGCAAGTTTGACTCCAAACTGGCGGCTCACCCGCCGGCTGTTCCACAGCGAATTAAGAAATCTTATAATAGATCGTATCTCTTATTTAGCAATAGTACAAACCTCGGCTTGCATTTGATTCAAAAACGGTGTAATATTACACCAAATATTATTACAATGGCCAGACAAAGTATATCTTTTACAAAACCAAATGATGAGTGGTTAAAGGCACAAGTTGACAATAATGAATACTCCAGTAAAAGTGAACTTGTAAACGATCTCATCAGACAGGCTAGAAAGCAACAAGCCCAAATAGATTGGATTCGAGCGAAATTGGAAAGAGCTGAAGGAAGCGGATTCACAGACGACACAAAGGAACAAATCTTAGCGCAATCAAAGTCTTCACTAAATGGCTGAATATAGGCTATCCAATGAAGCTAAAGAAGACTTGATACGAATTCATCAGTACGGATTTGAGAAGTTCGGAATGGCTCAAGCTGACAAATACTTCAATTCGTTTTTTAAGTATTTCGATATTATCGCCCAGCAACCCTATTCATTCGAGTCTGTGGAGCATATCCGAAACGGATATAGGCGTTGCGCTTGTAGTCCTGATAGTGTCTACTATAGAATTGTTAATGGTATAGTTGAAATTATGGCAATTGTAGGCCGGCAAGATTTAACGAACGTTCTGTAGTCTTTGATTTTAAACCTATTACCATATGGGTGATCCCATATCCGATAGCGCTGTAGAACAAATCACTAAAGCCAACCCCTCACGCATGTCACACCCTTCGCAGAACCGAGCGAAGCGAGCTCATGAGTCACCGCAGGTGACGAATAACGGCAAATCCCGCGCCACGCTACTGCGGCTTAGTTCCACCGTTATAAAGCCAAGTTAAATTACAATGCCACAATTAGTAAAAGGCGGAAAGAATACATACGGTTGGTCCAAGGTAAATGAATCTGGAAGAATTGCTATTCCTCCTGATGTATATGAAGAGTATAACTTTAAAACAGAGAAATATGCCTATCTGCTGTCAGGCAGTAAGAAATCAGGTGGGTTTGGGTTAACCACTTTGAATGCATTAAGAAATTCATTTTTCTCTGATATTCTAATAGATCATCCTGAATTATTGAATCCTGAACTAAAATTAGGAAAACATATCAAACATAGATCCAGGATCTTCTGTATTGTTCCAATTGAAAAGATGTCCATTACACTACCCCTGGATGTTCTTGATCTTTATGGAATAACAAAGGGAAACAGGTTACTTACTGTTAGGGGTAGTCGTATCGCACTTGGATTTATTGTAAAGGGGCCCATTGTTGAGGAAGCACTAAGACACCCAGGTTTAGAAGTGTATGAATAGAAAGTTTTGTTTTATAGCAAGAGACTAAAGCCGACCGCAACGCATGTCACGCCCTTCGCAGAACCGAGCGAAGCGAGCTCATGAGTCACCGCAGGTGACGAATAACGGCAAAGCCCGCGCCACTCTATGGCAGCTTAGTTCCACCGTTCCACACCTACATATAGTGATAAGTTATCAACCATTTAGAAGGTCACTCTACTGAGATAGATAGTATGATAAATAAAGAAAAGATAGAACTTGGTGATATCCAGAAAACCTTACTTTTCCCATTATGGGGTAGAGCATTTGAATCAAAAAAAAGGGACCCGTTATTAGTCGATAATACTGCCGTGAATATTATTGAGAGTCTTGATTATGATTTTAACAAATTCACGCAAGAATTATCATGCATTAGTCAATTAGGTTGGGTTGTCCGAAGTATGCTTACTGACAAAATTATCAAGCAATTTCTTACAAAGCATCCAAATGCAACTATCGTGGATATTGGATGTGGACTTGATACAACATTCGAGAGAGTAGATAATACTTTAATTCGTTGGTATGATTTGGATTTGCCTGATACTATTGAATTGAGAAAGAAATTTTTTAAGGAAACCGAACGAAGAAAATTTATTCCAAGTTCTTTTCTTGATTCTGAATGGCTAAACAAAATAATAGTTGACGACAACGTATTGTTTGTATCAGCTGGGGTTTTTTACTATTTCGAAGAAGACCAAATAAAGTCTTTTTTTAAAAGGATTATACAAGTGTTTCCTGGCAGTGAAATAGTCTTCGATGCAAGTTCTCCTTTTGGAATAAAGATGGCTAATAAAATGGTATTGAAAAGAGGTGGTATGGATGAGAGATCATTCCTTAAGTGGGGAATTAAACATGCAAAAGATATTGAATCATGGGATAAAAAGATTATTGTAATGTCTGAAAAACCTTTTTTCAAAAGTATTCAAACAAGAGTTAAACTTAAATCGAGGATTCAATTGTTTTTTTCCGATACGACCAAAATTCAATATTTGATACATTTAAAAATAAAAAAATAAAGGCGGTGTGGAACAAATCATAAGCTTCCTAATACTTAAATTTTTTGGATATCATATTTGGATATTTCAATTTAGTACTGGTTGATTAATACGACTATTGAAAAAAATCCCATGAAAAGTCCCATCTCAAGGGCTGGATCCTTCTTCGCTGTTTTGTTGATCGTTGGCATCATTTCTTCTTGTTCCAAGGATGAATTTCCACAATATGAAGATATCCATGAACTGGTAACCGAAACTGTGTCCAGGGAGCATATCCCTGGAATGATTGCTGCCATTATTGATTCGTCCGGTATTTTACAAATCGAGTCGTCCGGCGTTCGTAAAATGGGATCATCCGAAGCAATTACCCACGCGGATCATTTCCATTTGGGTTCGTGCGGCAAAGCAATGACCAGTGTTTTGATGGCCATACTGATCGCTGATAACAAGCTACAGTGGGAAACTACATTCATCGAAGTGTTTCCGGAATTAAAAGACACGATTCTTCCGGACTATGAACACATCACACTTCATCAATTGTTGACGCACCGGGCGGGGATTGAGAATAATCCTCCAGACCAGCTTGCCGAATATGACAACCCGGATATCAGGGAGAGACGGTATCTCTATATGAAAGATATCCTGAAAGAACCCAGTACGGTTCACAATGGTGATTACAAATACTCCAACATGGGCTACTGTATCGCCGGGATAATGGCCGAACGCGTTACCGGGAAAAGCTGGGAAGAATTGATGGAAGAAAGCATCTTTAAACCGCTTGGAATGAATTCCGCGGGATTCGGCCCTCCCGGGACGACCGGCCTGGTTGACCAGCCCTGGGGACATCACAAAGTCGATAACGTCTGGCAGCCGAGTCAATCGGATAATCCCGAAGAAGCTGGACCTGCGGGAACGGTTCACTGTTCTGTCGAGGACTGGGTCAGATTTCTGACACTCTTTCTCAAGCGGGATGATACGGTGATCCTGGAGCGAGGTCAGATTGTGAAGCTCATTGAACCGGTGGGCGACTATGCGTGCGGATGGTGGGTTGTGGAAAGAGACTGGGCCAATGGAGCCGTCCTGACGCACAATGGATCCAATGCCATGTGGTTTGTTACTGTCTGGCTTGCTCCGGAAATCAACCGTGCCTTCAGCTTCGGGACAAATTCATTTGACGATCATACAGCAGAAATGAGTGGCGATGTGATACGCGGTCTGATTTTACTGGATCAAAACAACTGACTGGCTGAAATATGTAAGGCTGCAACTTCATGCTAACTCTTATTGAGAATAACCTTTCTTTTCTGACCTGAATCAATATACGCTGGCAGCAGAACAATTCCCAAAGCCGGCCGTTGGTGCATGTCACACACTTTGAAGCAGAAGCAAAGTTACGTAGCGTAGAAAAATGAATATTACCCGAAGAGTGTTTAGCAAAAATGTTGCGGGTACGGCTTTGTATTGTGCATGTCTTCCATTAGGGGTTTTAGCTGATCCTGCACGGATTTCAGAAAAGAAAAACGAAGAAAGGAAAAAAGTTAAAATGACCGGTACTGGAGAAGAACATCTCGCGGCCGTATGTGGAACATATTGCGGAGCCTGTCCGGCTTACATCGCCAAACACAGTGATGATGAGCAGATAAAGAAGAGACTGCAGAAGCGATCTTCATCCGGACCGGTGAAGAGAATGAAATCGATTCCGGATCCGGCCTGGATGGATGGTATTTTATGCGACGGCTGTCTCAGTGACGGCGAGATTGCCGCCCATTGCCAAAGCTGCCCTATGAAGGAATGTGCAACGAATAAACTGCATGTGACGCGTTGTTCTGATTGCAAAGAGCTACCTTGTAATCCTATTACGAATTTTATTAATACCGGCTTGCTGCACCGTGCCGAATACCTGCCAAACCTTGAAAAAATTCGTGAGATGGGCGTTCAGGAATGGGTTAAATACAAAGAAGAGCGTTGGCGTTGTCCTCAGTGCGGCCTGCCCATGAGCTGGTATGATACCGAATGCGTAAGATGTGGGGAACCAAGATCCGAGCGCTTGTTTTCTCTGTCTGGAAATAACATCTAAATTGAAACCGGCAGTTTATGCAACGGCTTCATTCCACTATTGAGTGGATTACAAAAAGTACTCGAGATATTAAAAACCAGCGAAATGGATCAGAAACCCTACACTTGGAAAAGGAAAGATAAGATACTGTATGCATTGTCAATGGTTCCTTTTTTGATTGTCTTCATTGGGACAATATACTTGCTTTACACGTACTCCATCTACCTGGCGATCATAATGGTTGGGATGTACCTTCTTACAAATATTTTCCAGGCAGGATGTTGTGTTGGCTGCCCCTATAGAGGTAGCTATTGTCCTGCGCTTTGTGGGGTATATCTGGGGAACTTCCTATCCGGAATTCTCTACAGGGCTCGGAAATTTGATGAACAGTTTTTCAAACGCAATGCTGCGGCTGGAGAAACCATGGTGCTGTTGCTTATACTCTTTCCACTATATTGGGTATATCAGACAGGGTGGTATCTGGTTCCCGTTTACTTACTTTTAATTGCTATGCATTTTGTGTTGTTCATGCCAACGCAATGTGAGAAATGTAGTTACAATACAACATGTCCCGGGGGACAGGCCTGGCAGAGCTGTCGCAAACAGTTGGGATTTCTGAGGATGGATAATCGCAGGTGAGCTTCGCCCAACAATTCACGAAAACCGACCGCAACGCTTGTCACGAGAATCGCTAATTGGAAATAACCCGACCAAACTCAAAAAAAATAAACGAATCCAATCAAATAGGCGCCAATATCCATTCATAAAAGTCAGGTCGAAAGATGAAAATCACAGTAAACAACATTCCGCTTGAACTGCACAACGGAGCCAGGGTAAGAGATGCAATTCTGAGGTATTATTCGGAATTGGGTATTCACAGGCCTGAACATTTCCCGCCTGTCAAAGATCGCTATGGAAACGAAGTCGCCCTTGACGGAGAACTGACCGATGGCAATGCCCTATTTATTAAGACAAAACGCAAAAAGACATCTTCATACCCAAAACTTATTTTTGCTGCACTTGCAATCGGATTTCTTTTCTCCTGCGGCATTGGAAGAAAAGCAATTACGAGCAATCTGGGGGAGAAGAGAGCCATCATTTTTGCGGTAAACGACATGCATGCATCAATCGATAATTTTCCAAAGCTTGCATACATCGTCGATAGTCTGGAAGGTATTTATCCCGACATGCTTCTTGTTTCTGCGGGAGACAATCAGACAGGAAATCCGGTGAATGATCAGTATCCTGAAAAAGGATTGCCCATGATTGAACTGATGAATGCTGCAGGCTTTGACCTGAGCGCGGTGGGAAACCATGAATTCGATTCACGTCCCGATGGATTCAGCGATCTGACCCACAAAGCGGACTTCGATTTTATATGCGCCAACATGTCAATAAACGATTCGCTTCATATGGCAGTGGATCCCTATAAAATCATCACGCTTCCCAACGGATTAAAAATAGCGTTTCTCGGACTTTTACAGATCAATCAGAACGGCATACCCGATACGCATCCAGACAATGTAAAGGGATTTACCTTCAGCTCTCCATTTGAAACAGCTCCCAAATATCTCTATCTGAAAGATCAAAGTGATATTTTCATTGCGCTGACTCACCTTGGTTTTGAAAACGATGTTCGACTGGCCGAAACGATGCCGGCTGGCATCGATCTGATTATTGGAGGACATTCACATACCAGGGTTGAAAAAGAACAAATTCACAACGGAATCCTGATTACGCAGGCGCAGAGGAACCTGCGATACGGAACCCTCATCAAATTGACCATTGGCAGCGATGGAGTGCTGCAACGCAGCATGGAACTCATCGATGTTGAAAACTCGAACCATGAAAAAACCTCCATTCGTGCCATGGTCGACAGATACAACGACAATCCAGCATTGAAAGAAGTGATTTCTACAGCTCTTGACGAGTTTTCATCGAAAGACGAACTGGGTTACCTCATGGCCGATGCTCAACGCGATGCTGCCAGAGCCGACATTGCATTGGTTAATCCGGGTGGTGTTCGCCTCCATTCCCTGGCAAAAGGCCCCATCACAATCATGAATGTTTATCAGCTCGATCCGTTTGGGAATGAATTGATAATAACCAACCTTACCGGCCATGAAATTCATGCTTTAATGCTTGCAGCCTACTCTATTGATGATCGAGATCCAGTCTATACGTCGGGGATCAAGACGAAACTAAAACTGGATGCGAATGGCAATCTTGCGGATGTCGTTCTTCTGACCGAATCCGGTACTCCGCTCGACATGGATCAAACCTACACGGTGGCCATGAATAGCTATATGACGCAGGTTTACAAATATAAACACAGCGATCCGGGTCAATCCCTCTTTATTTCAACCGCTGATGCAACAATCAACTATCTGAGAAAAGTTCAGAAGGTAAAAAGTTACCGGAATGAAAAAAGAATTCAAATCGACTAGCATCAGGTAAGACTGCGTAAATTCCAATCACAAGAACACACTTATGAGACGAAGAAATTTTCTTAGGGAAGGAGGTTTGTATTCAGCTATACTGGCCTTATTTAATACGCAGGAGGTCATTGCAGCCGATGACTCTTCTGAATTGAAGCGCCTGAAAGAGCAAAGAGACTATTTCGTTAACAGACATGCAGTCATGTACGATATTTTGAGGAAGGAATTGGACGCGGAGAAACTAAAACAAGTATACTTGAGATTTGGCAAAGAATGTGCGATTCATTGGGGGGCTGTACACAAGACCGAACCCTATAATGGGGATCTTGAAAAATATCTGGAGGAGCTTCCTTCGATTGATAAATAGCAGGAAGAGGCTTGGTACAACAAAGATAATAAGCTCGTTACGATCATTGGTGTTAAACGGGATGCATGTGTTTGCTCCATGGCCAGGAGCTCCGATAACCCTAATTGGTGTCACTTTTGTTGTGCCGGCCACCAGAAGGCAATTTTTGAAAAATTGCTTGGGAAAGAAGTCGAAGTAACAATGGGCGAAACTGTATTATCCGGCGGCGAGCGCTGCAATCACTTTATCAAAATTTTGGATAAAAACCAGACACCATGATTGCATATTGCGGATTAGATTGCTCAAAGTGTGATGCATATCTTGCCACAATAGAGAATAGTGATATCAAAAGGATGGAAACCGCGCGAAAGTGGTCCAAAATGTTGAGGCATAAAATTAAACCAGAGCAGGTCAATTGCGAAGGCTGCAGATCAGGTGGCATGAATTTCTTCCATTGTACCAAGTGTAAAATTCGGCAATGCTGTATTTCCAAAAATATTGATCATTGTGCAGCATGTACCAAATATATATGTAGTATGTTAGCCCCTTTTTTAAAGCTGGCTCCTGAAGCAGGTTTGGCCCTTGAAAAGCTTAGAAAATAAAATCCAATCCTTCCAGAAGGGATCATACTCCTGGCTCTAAGCAAGAAAATGCATGATGGAAAATCACTATTGGGCATTTCAGAACAATCATAAGAGATTATTCTGGAAGGGTATCAGTAGTAGTGAACGTCATAAGACGATTAATGAATTAGAGAGCACCATCAATAGATACGGATATATTACGGATTTCAAAATGTTCTCGGATCTTGAGATTAGCCTGATCATTGAAGTTGAGGAATCAAAGATAGAAAGTCTTTATCATGCGCTTGAACAACAGATTTCTATGCAGAATAGTGGAAAGGTTGGGGGAGACTCATCCGAGATGCGAATAATACTTATAAATATCACGTTCTCAAAAGGAACAGGTAATCTTGAAAACATTATTCCAGCAGTCCCTGGGTAATGTGGGCCGTAGAAAAATCATCAAAAACGACCGCTTACCCGGCGGCTTGGTTCCACCATTCTGTGACCAGGAATAACCCCATTCAATTACGTAAATAACTATGGAAAATTCTTACTTCAACAGAAAAACCAGGATTACAGCATCTGTTATCGGAACACTGCTGGGTCTTGCAGGTATTGTCAATCATGGGATATTTGAGATTCTTCAAGGCAATACACCAACGAACGGCTTCTATATTGAGGCAATCGGTGATGCGCACAGATTCTGGCTTCACGGAACAGAAGGAGCCTTTACCATCATTCACAATTTTCTGATAACAGGCATTTGTGTGATTCTTGCAGGGATCGGAATCATTATCTGGTCCCTTGGATTCACACATGTAAAACGATGGGCAACAGTTTTCATATTCTTGATGATCCTTTTAACGCTTATTGGTGGTGGAATCGGACATATCCTGCTGTATCTGCCAACCTGGGCTCTGGCAACTCGTATACACAAGTCGTTGGATTGGTGGGAAAGAAATATGCCTGCGCGATTGAGAAAGCTATGCTCTGCGCTATGGAAATATAGCCTGGGGGCGACAACAATTTCCTGGTTAATTTTGATGGAATTGGGAATATTTGGATATTTCCCGGGACAAACTGATCCAGACACGATCCTGAATATTGTGTATGTATTTTTATTCTCCTCGGCCATTCTGGCGTGTATCACATTCATTTGCGCTTTTGCCAGAGACATTGAGGACAGAACTCAGAACGGTTAGCCTTAATTGGACTGATGAAATAAAACCATAAAAATGAAATTCAATGCTACATTTATTAATGGTGTTCTTTTTGCATTCGCTTCAATTGCAATCATTTCCTGTGAAAAAAGCCCGGTTAACAGATATTCGATCGGACATTTCCCGGCTACGCCGGTGAATCTGGCAGAATTCAACACGGAGTTTGATGATTACAACGCTGATATCCCCGTCCTTGGCGAAACATTCCCATTTTGCTTTTCATCGAACAGGAATAGTTACGGGACACACTTCGACATTGTTTACAAATTGATGTCTGTCTATTTTTCGAAAGAATCAGGGGAACTTGACATTTTTGAACCCATCAGTACCACTCTGGATGTTTATATTGAAAATCAAAATATCAGAAGAGCACTGGCAAAAATAAATTCGCCTTTCGATGAATTTGGTCCCTGTCTGATTCCCATGGGAAAAAATTATAATGGTACAAACATAAATGGACGGTTTGAGACTTATATCTTCTTGTATTCAAGTAATTCAGGTGGAAATCAGGATATATTTTTCACACAGAATCTGGAGGTAGAAAATTACGAAAATCCAATTTCAATCGATTTTCTGAATTCAGCGTTTGATGATGCATACCCGACCTTCAATCATGATACCTCTGAAATTTATTTTACTTCCAACCGGGAGGGAAAATTTGACATATATAAGACCAGAAATAGCATGCATCAGGGGATCATTGAATTTCTTGCTGCAAAGAATTCATTCACAGTTGAAATGGACTCCATCCTATCTTCAGCATTTGATGATAAATGCCCGTCAATTACTGATACTATTCTGGTTTTCACCTCAAACAGGGTGGGTGGATTCGGTGGATATGACCTGTATTATTCATATTTCGAGAATGGAAGCTGGAGTGCGCCTATCAATTTCGGAGATAAAATAAATACCGAATATGATGAATACAGACCCATCGTGAGATCATACACATGGCAATTTGACAATGACATGATGATATTTTCATCCAACCGGCCAGAAGGGAAAGGCGGATTTGATTTGTATTATGTCGGGATTCAAAGAAAAGAATAGATTTAGGGCCAGATGTTGTCAAAAATCAGGATCTCAGATATTGCCCCATGCGGAATGGATTGCCGGCTGTGTTATGGATATGTGAGAACAAGGAACAGATGTGATGGTTGTCTGACAACAAATACAAAATGCAGCAGGAAGTGTACATTGCGGTACTGCGATGAACGAAAAGGGAAATACTGTGATCATACCTGTGCATTATTCCCTTGCCGGCGGTTGAAGAACCTGGATCTGAGATACCGTTCAAAATATGGAATGAGCATGATCGAAAATTTATGTCAGATAGAAAGCATCGGTATCCGGCAATTCGTAAGGAATGAAAATGCCCGGTGGACCTGCAGGACCTGTGGGGAGATTATTTGTGTACATCGACCCAGCTGTTTGAACTGCGGGACGCAGAGAGATACAGGACAACATGCCAAAGCCTGCCCCGGGAAGGATGCTTAGTTCCAGACTTCTGCGGTCATGACCACCCGCTCCTGGTCGCCGGGTGGCGGCGTTTCAATGGTCCTGATCCCGAATACCGGTCCCGCATACTTCTCTCCCCCGTCGAAGGTCACCGTTACGGCCCCCGATCCGGTCAATGCTGACGGGATCCGGTAGAGGATTTCCATCTTTTCGTTTGTCCGGAGTCCAGGTGCATTCTCTGTGGCAACGGGCACTCCGTTGACCCTGATCTCGAATTCCCTGGGACCCAGGAAACCGGTCCAGTACTCCACCACCAGTCCGGCAGGTGCGTTCCTGTTCACCCGCAGCGTATAGGAGAACCATCCCTGGCGGGCTTCCACACAGGGCTGCCCGTTGAACTCATAAAAACCGGGATTCTCCCCCCTGAAACCATGGCTCTGGTCGTCCGGATCCGGGGCGGGCACCACGTAATCGATGGTCCTCGCCTCCAGCTCAGAGCGCTCCTTTCGCCAGGCTTCAACGGCTTTCAGGTGTTCTTCCCATTCCACTTCCGAATAAAGATCCCAGTAAACCGTGTAGTTGTAATCGTCGATCGTATACAGGGGCCGGACGGGCACATCTTCGGGCCTGCACACCGCGTCGGTCATAAAACAGTTCGGTTCGTTTTCCATGGCTGACAACCAGTCGGACGGATCCCTGTTCTCCGTGACCAGTCCGGGGACATAGAGGGGATCTGTAGCATACTCATCGGAGGAGGGACCGGGATCGGAGGAGGGACCGAGATCGGCAGCCAGAACCAGGGGACCGTACATGATGGCCACCCGTTCCGGATCGTCCGGCATGTGTTCCAGCCTGAACGGGAACGGCATCTCCACCACCACCTCATCCCCCTTTTTCCAGGTCCCCTTCACGGTGATGAAGGATCCCGGCTGCTGCCTGATCCGCTTCCTTTTGCCATTGACGGTGACGGAGAACCGCTCGTCCGCCCAGGAAGGTTTCCGGATCTGCAGGATCAGGTCCACCGGCCGCTCATTCATAAAAAGGAGCCTGGTTCCCTGTTCTTCAGGGAAACTGGTTACCTGCCGGATCACGATCCCTTTCTCCTTCCAGTTGAGCTCGGCCGCGATAAACTGGGTTACAAAGAGCTCTTCCCCGCTGTGAAAGAAGACGGCCCCGCCGTATTTGGAGTGATTCTCCATCCCGGTCCCCACACAGCAGGTAAAATCGTAAGGATCCTGGAAGAGCTTGTGTCCGCCCATCTGCAGGGAGTGGAAATAGAGTACGCGGCCGTTTTCAGAATGCTGGGAGGAAAGGATGTGGTTGATCAGGGCCAGCTCATAGAAGTCGGCCACCCCGGGGGAGGCGTCCCAGGAGAAGAGATGCATGGAAAGCTTCAGCATGTTATACACATTGCACGATTCGGATGTGTGGCTGCTCAGCCGGTTGCTGAGGCTGTCCGGGGGACCGAAATACTCGTGGTGACCGTGTGAGCCGTTCGCATAGGAATGGTGGTTGACCACCCGGTCCCAGAAATACTGTGCGGCCTTCCTGTCCTTCATATCCCCGGTGAGTTCATACCGCCTGGCCAGGCCGACCAGCTTGGGGATCTGGGTGTTCCCGTGTTTCCCCGGCAGGATGTCCACTCCCTCGGCGAGCGGATCCAGGACGGCCCTGTGGTGGAACCGCCGGGAAAGGTCCAGGTAGACCTCGGCTCCCGTATCGGCATACAGGTCGGCCAGGACCTCGTTCATCCCCCCGTGCTCGCAGGAGAGGATCTCCTGCATCTGATCCTCCGAAAGGCCCCCGAGCAGGCCCTGAAGCCAGTCGCCCGCTTTCCGTTCCACCCGGAGCGCGTTGCTGTTGTCACACAGCCTGTATGCATCCCTGAGTCCGGCCATTACCTTGTGCAGGGTGTAGAAAGGGACCCAGATCCCGTTGAGGTCAAAAGGGGCGGCACGGATGATCCCTTTTCCCACTTCCTCCTCCAGGATCCGCTTTCCATCCGGGAAGGCGCCCAGGTAACCGTTCCCGTGCGCTTCCTGGCAGGTGTCCAGTTCAGCCACCATGTAATTCACCCGCTCCAGGAACCGGCCGTCACCTGTACTGCGGAACATCAGTGCGCATGCACTCAGGTAGTGTCCGAGACTGTGGCCGGCTATGGTGGCATCCTCCCAGCCGTGGTAGTGCTCCGCCCTTGGTTCCAGTCCCGCCTCGATCCTGAACTTGGCCAGCAGCCTGTCAGGTTCATAGTTCAACAGGGAGTTGACATTCAGTTCGGTGGCAGCCTTGAACGGTCCGTCCAGCAGCTGCACATCCTGCAGGTCGAAGGGGGTGCACCGGAATGCGACCGGTCCGGCCTTTGTTCCGGTCTTTTGTCCGGTGTGCTTTCCGGCCTTTTGTCGGGCCCCTTCCCCCGAGGGAGAAGTATCACAGGAATAGCAGGCGAAAAGGAAGCTGACAAGCAATGCTGCAGAGATGGTGCAGGAGGGTTTCATCTTTTTATTTACGAAGATAAGCCGGGCCCAGCCTGTACATTTCTGAGCCGGCCAACAGGAAGCAGCCCAGACCGTAATCCTCGAAGTCCGGCACGCTCTTATAGGTAACAGGCTGACCGGCTGCGGGATCCTTTCCGGTGGACTGCACGTACCCGAGCGAACCATCGGGCCGGACCGCCTTCCGTACCATCGCGTTCCAGGCCCTGTTCACCACCGGGAGGTATTCATCAGCGGGGAGGATTCCCCGGTTGATCCCCCAGGCCATGCCGTAGACGAACAGGGCGGTACCGGTGGTCTCCGGTCCCCCGAAATGATCCGGATCATGGAGGCTCACGTTCCAGAAACCGTCTTTCCGCTGCACCTTTACCAGCGCTTCGCACATGTCCAGGAAAGTGGACCTGTATTCCTCCATGTATGAATGGCCTTCCGGGAGCAGATCCATAACCCGCACCAGGGCCGCCAGGACCCAGCCGTTTCCGCGGGACCAGTAACAGTCCTCCCCGTTGGGCTCGGTATAGGGCGGGTCATAATCCGCATCCCGCCACCAGAGGCCGTCCTCCGGATTGTACAATCCGTTCTCGCCGTGTTCGTTCTTCGTATACAGGTACATCTGATGCATCCTGTCGAAGTAGGCACTGTCGCCCATGATCACCGCGAGCCTGGCAAAAACAGGCATGGCCATCTGGAGCGCATCGATCCAGTCCCAGTCATCGATCTTTTCTGTGGCCATCATGCTGTCAACGGAGGCTTTGATGTAATGCATCCGTTCGGGCTGCGGATCGATCCGGTACAGATCCAGGTAGGTCTGCCCGGCACACTGGTTATCGGCATTGCGGGTATAGGTTTCCCCGTCCCGCAGGTTCCATTCATGGAATTCTCCCCAGCGGACCGCGTAATCGTAGTATTCGGGCCGGGGATCAAGATCGTACAGTTCCATTAAACCTTCATAATAGACTGCTCGCGTCCAGATATTGCTGGCCCGTTCCCGGTTGGTCACGATCCTCTTTCCCACATCGGGCCATTTCTCCATGAAATAGGCATTCGTGCGGGCCATGGTCTCCAGGATCTGATCCCGGGACATGGGCTCCTTGTCGTCCGGACCGCAGGCGGTCTGAAGGGCCAGAATGACCAGAAGGGAGGGAAGCAGGAACAGTACAGGTTTATTGGTCTGCATTTTCATGATACACAATTAAATAGTTTCACAGAAAAAATTTTAATGATGAATATAAGAAATATCTTTAAAAATCATTGACAAAGCTCCTGAACGGTGGTAATTTTACATCAGTAAATACATAGGTAAGGACCACAGGCCATGAACGGGAGCATCATTGTTATCAGCAGGCCTGAGGCTTACAACTCCTTCCTCCTTTTCTACCAGATCGGATTTATCATACCTTTTCTGATCCTTCTGATCACAGGGATCAGGAATAAATACAATATGACCAGCTGGCTGGCCATGCTGATGGTCGCCTCGTTTTTCTTCCTGGCCGGGACCAGGTTTTCGACCTTTACCATGGATGAATGGACAGCACTCCTGAAAGATGGCACCTGGCCCGGAACCTATCACAAATTTGCGCTGGGAGGCCTCTGTTCTGCACTGGGAGGTGTGCTGCTGGCGAAGAAAGTACTTGGCTTCACCCGGCCCGTTCTGCGGTTATATGCCTGGGTACTGCCCATTGGCCTGGCTGTTCAGAAGGTGGGATGCCTGCTGTCCGGTTGCTGTTTCGGGACCGTCACCGGTTTGCCCTGGGGGATATCATATGCAGCTGAAACCGCACCATATTACGATCATCTGGTATCGGGTCTCATCAGCAATGGTTCGGAATGCTCACTTCCCGTGCATCCGGTACAGGTGTACCAGATCATTGCCTACCTGTCGATTACCGTTACAGTATTGACTGTGAGAAACAGACTGAGGAATTCCAGATCCGTGGTTTTTCTTGCACTGGGCCTGTTGTTCCTTTTCAGGTTCATCCTTGAGTTTTTCACTGACCGGCAGGCAACCATTGTCGGAGGGGATGTGGTGGCAGGGCTCAAGCTATTACAGTGGGGCTGCATGGCGGTTGCGATCGCCTGCCTGGTATTCTTCCTGCGCGGTGATCGCCAGGTTCGGACAATCCGTGCCGGGGCGAAGGACGGCATCCCGCTGCTGGTTGCCCCGGGGCTGGCGATCTTAATCACTGTCTGTTTTATCGCACTGCATCGCGCATTTTCGCAAACGGAGCTGCTTGCATTTCACATCAGGTTCCTGGTCACCACGGTTCTGATGGTGGTGTTCCTGCTGCGCGAAATTCCCGTACCCCGCATGAGACCTGCTGCGGTGCTGCTGCTTGTGCTTCCTGTATTGCTGATATCGCAGACCTATCCGGAGGGAGACACTACCTTCATTAAAGAACGCAGGATCAATGTGGGGACGACATGGGGCCATTACTTCAACGAGATACAATATAATCCAGGTGCAGGGTGGTGCGGCACATCATATGACAGGATTCCCTATGAAAATCATTATTATACATTCGGTGCCGGCTATACGGTGACCGAATGGAAAGGTTACCAGCATTACAAGTACGGGGCCTACCTGACAGGCGGGCCGTTTACCGAGATAAACATGTCCACAGGCCGCTCCGTAACCAAACCGCTGGTGATCGCAAGTCCATTCGCCGAGTACAACTGGCACTGGGCGGGGATTGGTGCCAATGTGAAGATCGGAAATGTCCCCTATATCCCCCTGTCGCCTTATGATTCACCCCGGATGCCGGATAAAAATCACAAAATAACCCCTATCATGCCTGGCTTTATGGTGCGTCTCGGCCCCTACGAATGGCTGGATGCAAGGGTAAAATTATTCTACGGTTTCCCAGAACAGTTGCCCTCGCAACTGTGGGACCTGAGCCTGGGTACGGGATTTGGGATGACAAACGGTTCCGGGCTCAGGGCAGGAATAACATTGCCCCTGTATAATTATTACTTCAGGGGAGAATACCTGTTTAAGGACAGGATCGGCCTGTCAATATCATATTTGCACGGAAAATACCTGATTGGTTCCTATCCCTACGAAGAAGAAAAATACAATGAATTCTCCCTGGGATTCAGTTACCTGCTAGATAAATAGACTACCAGGTTTCCCGGGATTCCAGTTGAGACAGGTCAAAGGGTTTTCCGGCCATCAGGAGGGATTCCTGGTAAAGTGCCTTCAGGCCGCCCAGCTCCAGCTCCGAGCCTTCCCTGATGAAAACGGGGGTCCGGTAAAGCGGGGCTTTCACTTCCACATATTTTCCGCCTTCGTATACCTCCGAAGGGGTCCATGCATCGATCCAGTTTTCACCCGCGGGAAGGTACACCCTCCCGGAGGTCTTTCCCTCTTCCCAGATGATATGCACCAGCAGGTCCGGTCCCAGCAGGTAGGTCTGCCAGTCCTCCCAGGCTTCGGGCTGACCGGGATACTGGAGGAAGAGCGGACGCGCCACCGGGGTGCCGGTCTCCTGCGCCTCCGCGGCCAGTCCCCTCACATAGGGAGCGATCTTCATCCGGATCTTCGAGTATAGCCGCCAGGTGGCGATCAGTTCCTCGTCGGGCCGGTTGTCCTCTCCCATGTTCCAGAACCCCCGGTTCAGGGTGGGACCGGTCTCCATGAGCGGGGAGAAGCATCCGAAACCGAGCCAGCGCATGCATGTTTCCCGGTTGAATTCGCCCCAGTAGCCGCCGATGTCGGAGCCCCAGACCGGGTAGCCCATGACGGCACAGCGTTGCATGCCGATCACCGCCGAGCGCAGTCCCTCTGCCTTCCCGTTGGTGTCCCCCGCCCACATGCCCCCGTAACGGGCACTGCCCGTGTACTGGGCCCTGGGGAACAGGATGAAGTCATCGCCCAGTACCGGTTCCAGGGCCTGGTATGCAGCGCGTACATACTGGTGGGGGTAGTCATTGAAATTCTCCCGGCAGGTTGTCCCTTTCCAGGTGCGCAGATGCAGCGAGTCGAGCAGCTTCTCCCCGTCGGCCCGGTCCAGCTTGAATCCTTTAATGCCCATCCGGGCCAGCTTGCCGGGTCCGTTCTCGCCCCACCATTTCACCGCTTCGGGATTGGTGAAATCCATCAGCACCTGCCTGGAGTCTTTCCAGATGTTGCTTTCCAGGTAGTAGCCGTGTGCTTCGGCGTAGTCGGCCTGTTCTCCCATCACAAAAGGACCGATCCACATCATCAGCTCGATGCCGTTCCGGTTCAGCCACCCGATCATCTCCGGAGCACGGGGGAATTTCTCCGGATCGAATTCATAATCGTCAAATCCCCGCACCCCGGGTCCCCACGGCCGGTCGATCCAGTGAGCCGTGCAGGGGATGTCGTAGAATTTCATCATCATCACATCCTCCACCAGGTCGCTGTTATAGGGTGTTTTCGCCGGGGTTCCGTCAAAATACGCCTTGTTGTTAAAGTGCTCGTCCCTCCAGCGCCATGGACCGAATGCCCATTCGGGGGGGACGAACGAAGGGCCTGTTTTCAGGGCGTGTTCCCTCACCAGGGCCATGGGTTCCGCTGCAGTGGTCAGGATGACCTCCATCCCGGGTCCCTCGAAAGCGGCCTGCACGTGACCGGGATGGCTGCTGCAGAAATCCAGGAAACCGGGCCAGGTGCCCTGCACAAAGAAGGAATAATTCTCTGACGAAATGTAGAAAGGTGCGTAGGCGGAGACCGTGGGTTTGAGTTTCACGTCCATCTTTTCGCCGCGCAGGTTGAGGGCTGTGGTAATCCCCTCTTCCCAGGAAGCGTTCTGGTGCCCATCCACCACCCTTTCAAACACACCGGTGAAGTAAGCATCCGGTGACGCGGCCAGGTGAATGAACGAGCGGGTGGCCGACCCGGAGGAAGTCGTCAGAGCAAGCCTGTAGCGTCCCTCCTCCACGATCCCGATGGTCAGCTGCAGGGTATCCTCACCGGCCACCGGCCAGCTCCATGTGACGTTCCCGTCGCCGCTGCTTTCCTCCAGTGGTGTTCCTTCGGCCCAGCATATATTTCCGTCCGCTTCCACACCGATGCTTCCAGTCTCGGCCGAGGGGGCCGAGATCACGATGGGTTCTCCCCATGTGTTGTTAAGACGGATCACGGGAAACCCGTTCCCGTCACTGCGGAGGCTGATCCCCCGGTCGTTGCTGCAGGAGAGCATGACCGTCATTGAAATGAATATCAGAACAGTTGCTTCTGTAAAAGGGCTGTGTTTTTTTCTCATGATGCGCATCACCTTTTCAAACGATTTTTGATAAAACGGATAAATCTGTCAGACAGTCACGAATATAAGAATTATTCTCCGGCCGGGAATGGCGATCTGACGATTTAAAAACCCGGAGGATTCATTATATTAGTTTTTTCATACAGTAAAAAACGCATCATGATCCGACCACTGTTATTTCTCTTTTCGATGTTGATTCCAATACAGGTAACCGCAGATAACCCGGCATTAGAGCAGGATCCCCGCCAGGCGGAGGAGGGCATAGCGGAGGTGGGCGATCCGGTGCCGGTCAGAGAGGTGATCTATCTGTCCGGGACCGACAAGGACCATACGAAGACCTGGGAATTCTTCTGCACGGGCGGATGCAACAGCGGGCAATGGACAACCATCCAGGTCCCCTCCTGCTGGGAGCAACAGGGGTTCGGCAGCTATAATTACGGACGGGATTATGTGACCTACGGACGGGCAGTTCGCTATTCGGACGAGAAAGGATTGTACCGCCACAGGTTCGTGGTACCCGATGCATGGAAGGAGCGGAAGGTACGCATCGTGTTTGAAGGCTCCATGACCGATACAGAGGTAAAGATTAACGGCACACCTGCAGGGGAGGTCCACCGCGGCGCATTCTACCGCTTTGGTTACGATATTACGGGACTGCTGCGGTTCGGGAAGGAGAACCTGCTGGAGGTCACTGTCAGCAAACAATCTGAGGACCCTTCGGTGAACAGCGCCGAGCGGTATGCCGATTACTGGATTTTCGGGGGGATCTTCCGCCCGGTCTACCTGGAAGCATACCCGTTGCCCCATATTCCACAGGCAGCCGTGTGGGGGACCGCCTCCGGGGTGTTCCACGCCCGTGTGGAGCTTTCTTCCGTGGAAGCGGGGATCCGGGTGGTGGCCCGGATCCTGGATCCGGCTGGAAACCTGGCCGGTACATGCAGTACCGTGGCGACAGGGGGAAATGCCCCGGTCAGCCTGCAGGCAACCCTGCTCCGGCCCCTGATGTGGACCGCCGAGACGCCCCATCTTTACAGTGCGGTGATCAGCCTGAAACGCGGGGAGGAGATCCTCTACCGGATGGAGGAGAAATTCGGATTCCGCACCGTGGAGATCCGGCACGGCGACGGGATCTACCTGAACGGGACCAAGATCTTGATGAAGGGGATCAACCGCCATGCATTCTGGCCTGAAACCGGAAGGACCCTGAGCAGGGAGGTGGATTTGATGGATGTGCAGCTGATGAAAGCCATGAACATGAATGCGGTCAGGTGTTCCCACTATCCGCCGGATCGATCTTTCCTGGAGATTTGCGATTCCCTGGGGCTGTATGTGCTGGATGAACTGGCCGGCTGGCAGAATGCCTACAGCACGGAGGCGGGAGAGAAACTCGTCAGGGAGATGGTGCTGCGGGACCGGAACCATCCTTCCGTCATCTTCTGGAGCAACGGGAACGAAGGGGGTACCAACAAGAAACTGGACGATGACTTCCTGAAGTATGATCCCTCCGGCCGGCAGGTGGTTCACTGCCACCACAGGCCCGGGAACGACTTCAACGGGATCGAGACCAACCACTATGAGAGCTATCAGAGCACCGCCCGCATATTGGAGGATTCGCTGATTTACATGACCACCGAGTTCCTGCACGCCCAGAATGATGGAGGGGGCGGTGCCGGTCTGCGTGACTACTGGGAGCTGATGTACGGCTCCGAACGGTCCGGGGGCGGATTTCTCTGGGCCCTCCTGGATGAAGGTCTGGTGCGGACCGACCTGGGAGGGGCCATCGACGTGAACCTGGTGAATGCACCGGACGGGGTGCTGGGTCCGCACCGTGAAAAGGAGGGAAGTTTTTACGCCATCCGGGAGATCTTTTCCCCGGTGGTCATCTCCGCCGGCCCGGATGCGGGCAGGGCCGAAGAGAACGTCCTCACGGAGGATTTTGACGGGACCTTCCTGGCGGAGAACCGGTTTTTCTTTACAAATCTTCAGCACTGTACCTTCCGCTGGAAGCTCCTGGATTTTCCGACCCCGCAGGAGCAGCTTTCCGGTCACCGTGTTCTTGCCAGGGGAGAGGTACTGGGTCCTGACCTGGAGCCGGGGGAGAAGGGAACACTGCAAATTGGGCTTCCGGGGGACTGGCAGGGTGCGGGTGGTCTCCGGCTGGAGGCATTCGATCCCGCCGGACTGGAGGTTATGGAATGGACCTGGCCGGTTGGCGAATCGCTTAAGTGGCTGGAGGCTTTCAACGGGGGAGGGGACTTCCCGCCGGTTTCCATGGAAGAATCGGACAGCCTGATCACGCTCTCGGCCAACGGGATCACGGTGACCTTCAGCAAAGAGGAAGGCCTGCTGAGGGAGGTTAAAAACAACGGTCAACGAACGATCTCCTTCAGGAACGGCCCGGTGCCCTGCCAGGGTGATGCGGTGCTGGAGGGGATCGACCAGTCAAGAGATGAGAAGAGATTCCATCTCGTGTTCCGGTATTCAGGAGCGCTGGACCGGGTGGCATGGACCATGCATCCGGACGGATGGGTTGAAATGAATTACAGCTACACCTTGTCGGGGGAGCATCCGTTTGCCGGTGTCAGCTTCGACTTCGAGGAAGGCAATGTCATGTCGGCCCGTTGGTTCGGAGAAGGGCCCTACCGGGTGTGGAAAAACCGGATGGACGGCACCACCATGGATGTATGGGCAAAAGCCTACAACAACACCATGGCGGGGAGCAGTCCCTGGCAGTTCCCGGAGTTCAAGGGATACCATGCCGGGGTCCGGTGGATGGAGCTGAACACCCTGGACGGAAAGATCCTGATGGCTGCTTCCGATCCGTTGTTCGTGCGGCTGTTCGAGTTTTACGCTTTCCCCGATCCCACCGCTTATCCCCCCCTGCCTCCGGGCGATCTCTCCTTCCTGGATGCCATCCCGCCCATCGGTACCAAGATGAGCACCGGACTGAACGCATCAGCCGAAAGTACGGGTCCCTCGGGTTTGCCGAATTCCCTCGACGGGACCTTCGAACACACCCTCTATTTTAATTTCGGGATCCTCCCGTAACCCTGAAGGTTCTGTTCACAGGAGCATAAAAATGAATAAAATACGACACATCATGCGCCGGATAAAACACATTCAATGGCTTGCTCCCCTGCTTGCAGGGGGATGCTTCCTGATCTGTTCCTGCTCTCCCGTGGCAGATGAGTACAGGTTGCCGGGACCGGACGGGAATATTGTGCTCTATTTCCGGATCTCCCCCGATTCCACGGCACATTACCGCGTGGAGCACCGTGCAGTGGAAGTCCTCCGGGAATCCGGGCTGGGGATCGTGCGGGGGGATGGGGATTTCGGAGCCGGACTGGTGCTGGATTCCGTATCGGATCCGGTGGAGGTCAGAGAAAGCTACAGGCTGATTACCGGAAAAAAGAGGGAGGTCAGCCATGCTTCTGTCCAGCGGACCATGCACCTGCGTAACCGGGAGGGAAAACGGATGGATATCGTGTTCCGGGTGTTTAACGACGGCGCGGCGTTCCGGTATGTGTTCCCGGGAGTATCACAGGAGCAGTTGCACATCGAAAGGGAGTATTCCGGATTTCATTTCCCGCCGGGCACCAGGGCAACCATCCAGCCCATGGCAATAGCAGGAACGGGCTGGTGCGAGACACAGCCTTCCTATGAGGAGTTCTATGAGCAGGACGTGCTCCTGGATTCCCTGCCTGAAAGCGAAGCCGGATGGGTCATGCCCGCATTGTTCCGGACAGGGGACAGCTGGGTGCTGGTCAGTGAGACGGGACTGGTGCGGAATTATTGCGGATCCAGGCTGTTGCACGAAACGGGGACATCACGGATGACCATCGGGTTCCCCGGGGAAAGGGAGGCTTTTCCGGGCCAACCCGCGAAACCGGTACACACCCTGCCCTGGGAGACACCCTGGAGGATCATGGCCATCGGGGGATTGAATGATATTTTGGAATCCACCCTGGGCACCGACCTGGCAAATCCGGCCGCGTATGAGGATGTTTCCTGGATTAGGCCCGGGAGGGCATCCTGGAGCTGGGTGCTGCTGAAAGATGATTCCATCACCTTCCCCGTGCAGAAGAAATTCATCGATTACGCAGCGGAGATGGGATGGGAGTATTGCCTGGTTGATGTGGACTGGGACACGCGGATCGGCTATCCCGGGATCGGGGAGCTGGCCCGGTATGCTGCCCGCAGGGGGGTGGGTCTGCTCCTGTGGTACAATTCGTCGGGCGACTGGAATTCCACGGTGTACCATCCAAAAAGCAGGCTGCTTACACACGGGGACCGCATGGCTGAGTTCACCCGGTTGAAAGAGACGGGGATCAGCGGGATCAAGGTGGATTTCTTCGGAGGGGACGGCTCCTCCATGATCGGATACTACCAGGACATTTTCGAGGATGCCGCGAGGGCGGGCCTGCTGGTCAACTGTCACGGCGCCACCATTCCCAGGGGCTGGCAGCGGACCTATCCCAACCTGGTGACCATGGAGTCGGTCCGGGGATTCGAATACGTCACCTTCGAGCAGGCCAATGCGGACAGGCAGCCTGCGCACTGCTGCATTTTGCCTTTCACCCGGAATGTCTTCGATCCCATGGACTTCACCCCCGTCTGCTTCTCCGGTGTCCCGGGGCTCAGGCGGGTAACGACCGCAGGTTTCGAGCTGGCCCTTTCGGTGATCTTCTGGTCCGGTGTCCAGCATTTTGCCGAGGTCCCCGAAGGAATGGAGCAGGTCCCCCTCTATGTAAAGGAATTCATGAAATCGGTGCCTGTAACCTGGGACGATGTGCGGTTCATAGATGGTGATCCCGGGAAGCTGGTGGTGCTTGCCCGGCGGTCGGGCCCGGTCTGGTATGTGGCCGGGATCAACGGAGAGGACCGGGAAAAAACGGTGGACCTGCAGATGGACCTGCCGGATGGCGGGAACAGGGGGGAATTGATCACCGACGGAGAAGAACTGAACTCCTTCCGGAACGAGACAGTGGAGCTGCTGCCCGGCAATCCGTTGAAGGTCACCTTGAAACCTCACGGAGGATTTGTCATTCGGCTCTCCCCGTCCCCATGATCACCGGCATTAAATACCTCACGGCCAACATGTGCTACCTGACACAATCGGAGTTCTCCTCCTCCTGCAGGTACGAAGATGAAAAAAAGCTGAGGATCATCGCAAAACCTTTTACCTTTGAGGGGATGATGAATGCAGCTTTCAACCAGATCCGCCAGATAGACAAATACAGGTATTTGACCGCGATATTGCTGTTCGCTATGATGGCGGCAGCTGCTCCGGGCCAGGTGAGGACCGGGATTGACGTATTGCAGGATTCGGGCTTTGCACTGCTGGAGGGGAAGCGGGTGGGACTGGTGACCAATCCCACCGGGGTGGACCGTCACCTGCGCTCCACCATCGACATTCTGCATGCGCATGTGAACCTGACCGTATTGTTCGGACCTGAGCACGGGGTGCGGGGCGATTTTGCAGCGGGCGATCAAGTGTCCGACCGGGTGGATGAACGCACCGGGATCCCTGTTTTCTCGCTTTACGGCAGAAGCAGGAAACCGGACCGGGAGGCCATGGACCTGGTGGATGTGATCGTTTACGACATCCAGGACATCGGCGTCCGCTCCTACACCTATATCAGCACCATGGGAATGGTGATGGAGGCTGCGGCGGATTACGGAAAGGAGGTGGTGGTCCTCGACCGCCCCAATCCCCTGGGAGGCTGCAGGGTGGAGGGACCGCTGGTGGAAGAAGGATTTCATTCATTCATCAGCCGGTACAGCATCCCCTACATATATGGGATGACATGCGGTGAGCTGGCGCTGATGCTGAACGGCGAAGGGATGCTCGAGGGGGGCAGGAGTTGCAACCTGAGGGTGGTGCCCATGGAAGGATGGAAGCGGGAGATGACCTTCGAGCGGACCGGACTGCACTGGATTCCCACCTCTCCCCACATCCCGCATGAACGGACCGCACTTTACAATGCGGCCACCGGCATTCTGGGGGAACTGGATCCCAACATGGTCGGGATCGGTTACACCCTGCCATTCCAGACGCTGGTCACCGATGTGATCGATGCACAGGCACTGGCTGATTCCATGAACGCACGGGGCCTGGAAGGGGTGGTTTTCCGCCCCATTCATTTGAAGCCCTATTACATGGCCAGGGCGGGAGAGGCACTGCAGGGGGTGCAGATCCATGTGACCGACCCGGCCAGGGCGGTCCTCACCGAGATCCAGTTCATCTTCCTTCAGGAGGCCGTGAAGATCGATCCTTCCTTCGATGTGTTCCGGGACAGGGAATCACGGTACAGGTTGTTCGACCAGGTGTGCGGGACCGACCGGATCAGGAAATCCATCATGGAAGATAAAAATATTGAAAAAGCGCTGGAGATCTGGCGGGACGAAGGCAGCGAGAGGGAAGCGTTTATGGAGCGGGCCGGGAGATATTTTCTCTATGAGTAGCCTGCCGGAAAAAATAGCCGGACACCCCTTTGGATGAATTTTTTTGTGCAATATTTAGGACTGATTTGTCATATAAAAAAGTGTTGAGTTTCATGTGCGGCTGCCGAAGAATGATTTTCACCCTGTTGCTGATTTTCTCTGTCCACTCCCTCATTTCCGCCCGGGATGACAATCCTTCCGGGGATTCCATCGTGCGTTCGCAGCTTGAGCAGCATGTGCGGGAGTTGTTCAACGGCCGGTTGTTCATCGAAATGACAGGCTACCAGAAACGGGACTCCACCGTGGTGGATACCGTGCTGATCGATATGCGGAAGGAAACCATCCGGCTCTGTCTGGATGCCGGACTGGCGCATGCCCCTTTCAGGGAAAGCAGCGTGCAGTTTTTTGAGCAGGGGCTGAAGGAGGGGCTCCCGGACCCTTACGTGGGATTTGACCTGGAGATCTGGTTCGGGGGACGGAACATCCGGGAGTATATTCCGAATTATTACAGGGCCGACCGGAGGGACAGGGACAGAAGCCGGACGGTGGGGCGGCTGAGGCGAAAATCACCCCCGCTGGTCCGGAACCTCTCCAGGCCCTATCTGGATGAAGCCTCCCTGTACCGGATGAACATCGCCCTCTGGCACAGCCACGGATGGTATTACGAGCCCTCGCTCCACAGGTGGGAATGGCAGCGGGCCCGGATCTTCCAGACGGTGGAAGATCTGTTCCCCATGGCATTCACCCTCCAGATGCTCGTGCCTATGCTTGAAAACGCGGGAGCAAATGTATTCATCCCAAGGGAACGGGACTGGCAGCGGCACGAAGTGATCGTGGACAATGACGGGAGCACGGGGAACAGCATTTACTTCAGCACGGACAATGCGGCGGTGTCGGCCCCCGGAACCGGTTTCGCGCTGGGGACCCCTCCCTATGTGGATGAGAATCCCTTTGCCCTGGGCAGTTACGAGGAGATGGAATCAGACAGGAGCGGCGGGGGAGCGGTGACCTGGATCCCTGATATCCCCGAGGAGGGGTATTACGCGGTCTATGTCTCTTTTCATGCTGCACCCGGGAACGCGGACGACGCCCGGTATACGGTGTATCACGGAGGGGGGACGACGGAATTCTCCGTGAACCAGCAGATGGGAGGGGGGACCTGGATCTACCTGGGGAGGTTCTGGTTCCCGAAGGGGATCCATGCCGGGAAGGGCCAGGTGGTCCTCAGCGGCAAAAGCAACCGCCGCAATGCCGTCATCAGCGCCGATGCGGTGCGGTTCGGGGGAGGAACGGGCAACATCGCCAGGAACGGACTCACCAGCAACCGTCCGCGATACCAGGAATCAGCGCGTTATTACCTCCAGTATGCCGGATTTCCCGACAGTGTCGTATGGAACCTGCACAATCCGGTGAACGATTACACCGACGATTACCAGAGCCGGGGGGAATGGGTGAATTACCTGGCCGGCAGTTCGCCGGGACAGGGCATTCCGGTCGACCTGGCCTTTGCCTTTCATACGGATGCGGGGATCAGCGGCAGCGACACGGTCATCGGAACCCTGGGGATCTACAGCACCAGTCAGAACCGGGGATCCTTTCAGGGCGGACTTTCCCGGATGGCCTCGCGGGACCTGACGGACCTGATCCAGACCCAGATCGTGGAGGATATCCGTGCGAAATACGACCCCGACTGGGTCAGGCGGGCCATGTGGGACAGGAAATACAGCGAGGCCTACAGGCCCGAAGTCCCCTCCATGCTCCTGGAGCTGCTTTCCCACCAGAACCTGATCGATATGCGTTTCGGGAGCGAGCCAGCATTCAGGTTCGATGTGTGCAGGGCGATCTACAAGGGAATGTTGCGGTTCCTGGGCGGGCTCTATGACTTCGAGCCTGTGGTACAGCCCCTTCCGGTGGAGGGCTTTCGCACGGAATTCAACGGTCAGGGTGGGATCACCCTAAGCTGGAGACCGGTGTCCGATCCGCTGGAGCCCTCCGCGGTCCCCGACAGCTACCGGGTGTATACCCGGATCAACGGGGGCGCTTTTGACGGGGGGACCGGCGTGGAGGGGACCACCTTCACCCTGGAGGAGGCAGCACCCGATTCTATTTACTCTTTTAAGGTAACCGCCGTAAACCGGGGAGGGGAAAGCTTCCCGTCGGAGATCCTGTCCGCCTGCAGGAGGACCGGATCTGAGAAGAACATCCTTCTGATCAGTGCGTTTGACCGGACAGGGGGACCGGCCTGGTTCAATGACAGGGAATACGGCGGCTTCCTGCACATGGTGGACCAGGGAGTTCCCTTCCATGAGGACCTTCACACGGTGGGGGCACAGTTTGATTTCAGGAAGGACTCCCCCTGGCTGGATGACGATTCACCCGGACACGGTGCTTCGTATGCGGACCTTGAACAGGATGTGTATCCGGGGAACAGTTTTGATTTCTGCTATGCGCACGGCGCTTCCGTCAGGGCCGCCGGGTATTCCTTCGTCTCGGTCAGCGATGAAACCGTGGAGGACGGGGAGGTGGACCTGGCGGCGTATGATGCGGTGGACCTGATCGCCGGTGAGGAGAAGACCACCTTTATGCCCAAGAATGATTCCGTGGGCCTGTTCCGGGTGTTCCCGGACAGCATGCTGCAGATCCTGTCCGGTTACCTTCAGGCGGACGGAAAACTGTTCATCTCGGGGGCGCACATTGCATCCGATCCCCATGCTCTCGGTCAGGATTCCCTGCTGGCCGCCACCCTGAAATACAGGTGGAGGACCAGCAATGCCTCCAGGCTGGGAACGTTTTATTTCATGGATCCCGGTTTTTCCGTAACGGGGGACCGTTACAGGTTCAATACCACTTTCCATCCCGAAATCTATACCGTTGAGGGAGCCGATGCGCTGGAGCCTGCCGACTCATGCGCTTTTACCCTTGCCAGGTATGCCGAAAACAACATGAGCGCGGCGGTGGCTTGGAAAGAAGACCGGAAGGTGGTGGCTTTCGGCTTTCCTTTCGAAACCATCATCGGAGCGGGCGACCGGGATGTGATCATGCGCCGGGTCCTGGAGTACCTGCTGAAATAGTCAGATGATGAGCAAGATCCACTGTTTTATTCAGGCACAGGAACCGGAGACGCGGACCGCCTTTACCGGGGAGCTGTCAGCCCATCCAGCCGTCGGCCGGATCTATCTGCTGGGAAAGAGTGAACCTGAAACACCTCCTGACGGATGCATTTTTATCCGGACGGACGGCCGGTTCGGCAGCGAAACCATGCGGACCATCAGCCGGCACCTGTCCGGTTCCGATTACGCGATGGTGGTCACCGAAAAGGTGCCGGTCCGCCCGGGACAGTTTGCCATTGAACGGTTTCTCTCGGTAGCGGGGGACACGGTTGCGGGCCTGGTCTATTCGGATTACCATGACCTGGTCAGCGGCAAACGGAGGCCCCATCCCCTGATCGACTACCAGCAGGGGAGCCTTCGGGACGATTTCGATTTCGGTCCCGTCCTTTTCTTCAGCAGCCGGGTGCTGCGGGAAACAGTGGAGAAAATCACCGAAACCTTTACATATGCAGGGCTTTACAGGATCCGCCTGAAGATTGGTTCGGACCATCCGGTGGTTCGCATCCCCGAATACCTGTACACCGCAGAACGGACCGATGCCGGGGGTGCGGGGAGGAACCTGTTCGATTACCTGGATCCCGCAAGAAGGGAGGTGCAGGAGGAAATGGAGCGGGCCGTCACCCTTCATCTGAAGGAGGTCGGCGCGTACCTGGCTCCTACGTTCCGGGAGGTTGCTCCGGAGGAAGGCATCTTTGACACGGAAGCCACCGTGATCATACCGGTGCTGAACCGGGAAAGGACCATTGCAGATGCCATCGGATCCGTCATGCGCCAGAAGGCCGGTTTCTCATTCAACCTGATCGTGGTGGACAACCACTCAACCGACCGGACCACGGAGATCATCCGGGAAGCGGGCCGGAAATACGAAAACCTGATCCACCTCATCCCTGAAAGAAAAGATCTCGGGATCGGCGGCTGCTGGAACGAGGCCGTGCACCATCCCGCCTGCGGAAGGTTCGCGGTGCAGCTGGACAGCGATGACCTGTACGCCGATGAAACCCTCCTGGAACAGATGGTCGCCACCTTCTACAGGGAGCGCTGTGCCATGGTGATCGGTTCCTACAGGCTGACCGACTTCGACCTGAACGAGATCCCGCCGGGAATTGTGGACCACAGGGAGTGGACGGCCGGCAATGGAAGGAACAATGCCCTCCGCATCAACGGATTGGGAGCTCCGCGAGCCTTCTTCACCCCGGTCCTCCGGCAGGTCCGGATCCCCAACGTGAGCTACGGTGAGGATTACGCGGTGGCCCTGGCCATCAGCAGGCACTACCGCATCGGAAGGATCTACCAACCCATGTACCTGTGCAGGCGGTGGGAGGACAATACGGATGCGTCTCCCGGTCTGGAAACCGGGAACAGGCACGACACCTACAAGGACCGCCTCCGTACCATTGAACTCAGCGCCAGGATCCGTATGAACCGGAAAAAGGAGGGAACATAAACTGCGGCAAGTTGTATGGATGACCAGGAACGCGTCAATGATTTTTTTATCTCCCAGGTTCACTCCTGGCCGCTGCTCGCGGACAACCGGGAAAAACTGGGGTCTGTCCGACTGAAGACATTTCGCTTCGACGGATTCACCTTCCGGGTTCAGTTCAACCCCGGACGGATCATCTCTTCGTCGGCGAAAGTGGACCCGGTTTCGGTGAAGCAGCGTGAATGTTTCCTGTGCGCCGGAAACCGTCCCCCGCAGCAGAAGGCACTGGGGTTCCGGGATGCCTACGAGATCCTCTGCAATCCCTTCCCCATTTTCCGGGAGCATTTCACCATTGCACAGACCGGGCACACTCCCCAGGTGATCGGGACGGAGTTCGGCTGGCTCCTTGAACTGAGCAGGGCGCTGCCAGGACTGGTGGTTTTTTACAACGGGCCCGATTGCGGTGCCTCCGCGCCGGACCACATGCATTTCCAGGCGGGGAACAGGGGAATGCTGCCGCTGGAAGAGGAGTTCGAAACCATTCTGGAGCGTTACGGCAATCCACTGGCTGAATCCCCGGAGTTTACCGCAACGGCCATCGATGACGGACTTAGGCGGTTTATCCTGCTGGAGTCGGATGCAAAGGAACAAATCATGGACGCTTTCACTCCCATCTATGATTTCATGCGGGACCTGCGGAATGGGAAAGAGCCCATGCTCAACATCCTGGCGTATTTCAGGGAGCGGTGGCAGGTTTTTGTCTTCCTGCGGGAAAAGCACCGTCCCCGCCAGTTCTATGAAACAGGAGAGAAGAATATCCTGTTCAGTCCGGCCGCCGTGGATCTGGGAGGGCTGCTTATCACCCCCCTTGAAAAAGACTTTCGGCGGATTACCGGGGAGGATATCAGGGACATATTTACACAGGTTTCCCTCCCGGAGGATCGGTTCAGGGAATTACAGGAACACCTTACCGCATCATACGGACCAAAACCATGAAGCGGGACAACAATCATGCAAGGTATGACCGTCACCCCCGGGTCCGGGTGGGAATCCTGAGGTCCGAAAAGATCCGGTTTCATTTGTACGACCGGTACCGGATCGCGAAAAAGGAAGGATTCCTGACAGGGGACTGCGGGGCCTGCATCCGGGATGGCCGGATCGAAATTCTGCAGGGGGCAGGAGAAACAGCCACTTCTGTTGCAGGCAAGGCACCTTCTGCAGTGCGAATCGCTTTCGAGCCGCAGGATCCGGAACAGGCCCATTTCGGACTACGCGATGTGACCATCGGGATCGGGTTCCACTGGGAGCGGCAGGAAACCCAGAAATTCAGGGGCTCGCTGGTCCTGGAGATACGGGACGGACTCATCCAGGTGATCAATGAGATCGACGTGGAAAGCTACCTGGCCAGCGTGATCTCCTCGGAGATGAATGCCGGCAGTCCCCCCGAGTTCCTGAAAGCCCACGCGGTAATCTCCCGGAGCTGGCTGCTGGCACAGATCAGAAAAAGAGAGGTAGCCGCCGGATCTCCGGAAAATCAGCCCGGGCACTCGAAGGCACCGTGCGGGTCTGCGAATCTGCAGGCCGGGGATGCAGAAAACGGAATGCGCGAAACAGATGAGGAGGTGCTCCGGTGGTACGACCGGGAGGACCATGAGGCTTTCGATGTGTGTGCCGACGATCACTGCCAGCGCTACCAGGGGATCACCCGGGCGCACCACCCGGGTGTGGTGGCGGCGGTAGGGGCCACTGCCGGGGAGGTGCTGTATTACGGAAACGAAATCTGCGATGCCCGGTTTTCCAAATGTTGCGGGGGAGTGACCGAGCGGTTCGGGAGCTGCTGGGAGGAGACAGAGCATCCATACCTGCAGCCCTTGGCGGACTGGCCGGTTCATGTCTCCGGAGCATATCCCGGCCAGGATGATTTTTCCGCCCCGGGAGCTTCTCCCACCCGGGGAGTTCCTTCTGGCCCAGGAGTTCCTTCCGCCCGGGGAACATTTCCGGATCATCGAACCTTCCCGGACCTGCGCATTGAAAGGAACGCGCGTGCATATATCCGCAGCAGGCCGGAAGCATTCTGCAATACATCCGACAGGAAACTGCTCGGGAAGGTGCTCAATGATTTTGACCTGGCCTCGAAGGATTTTTTCAGGTGGAAGGTCACCTACAGCCAGGAGGAGCTTTCCGCGCTGATCAGGGAGAAGTCCGGGAGGAATGCGGGAAAGATCCTGGACCTGGTGCCTGTGGAACGCGGGACATCGGCCAGGCTGGTCCGGTTGCGGATCGTGGGAACCACCCGGAGCATCATCGTGGGGAAGGAACTGGAGATCAGGCGCTGGCTGAGCCATACCCACCTGTACAGTTCTGCCTTCAGAGTGGAAAGGAGGGATTTCAGGAGCGAGGTACCCGGGAGGTTCATCCTGCACGGGGCCGGCTGGGGGCACGGGGTGGGACTGTGCCAGATCGGCGCGGCGGTGATGGCGGACAGGGGGTACACCTACCGGCAGATCCTGGAACACTATTACTGGAAAGCGGTCATCCGCAAAAGTGATGAATCAGATGAAAGATAGAAAGGAACGGGCAACCGGCAGGGCAAGGGCCTGGCTATGGGTGCCCTCCCTTTATTTTGCAGAGGGGATCCCCTACGTGCTGGTGATGACCCTGTCTGTGATCTTTTACAAGCGCATGGGCATTTCCAATGCCGAAATCGCCCTCTACACCAGCTGGCTCTACCTGCCCTGGGTGATCAAGCCCCTCTGGAGCCCCGTGGTGGATATATTGAAGACCAAGCGGTTCTGGATCCTGGTGATGCAGCTCTTCGTGGGGGCGGGACTGGCGGGAGTTGCCCTGACCATCCCTGCTTCACGGTTTTTCCAGTACACGCTGGCCTTCTTCTGGCTGGTGGCGTTCAGTTCGGCCACCCATGACATCGCGGCGGACGGTTTTTACATGCTGGGACTAACGAAACATGACCAGGCTTTTTTCGTGGGCATCCGGAGCACATTCTACCGTCTTGCCATGCTCACCGGGCAGGGACTGCTGGTGATCCTGGCCGGCCACTTTGAAGCGAAAACCGGCCTCCCCCCGGTGGAGGTGGAGGTGGTCACCGCCTCCGGTCAGGCAGCGGTTCCGTCCTTCAGCCCGGGGGACATTCCCATCCGGAGCGATACGGCAGTTGGCTGTTTTTTTGCGGGAGAGCGGGTAACCATCGGGACAGGGGCGGTTCCGGCCGATTCGGCAGAAAAACTAGTGGACGCGGTGGAGCAGTGGAACCGGGAGCACGGATTCTATTCCGGGGAAGAACAGCCCGCATTGAGGTGGGAGATGGATGGAAGGACCGGGAACATGGGATTCACCTGGTTCCTCCTGGGCAGGAGGCCGGAAGAGGGAGAACGCATCGTGCTCAATTTCAGTTTTGAAAGGGGAGATAAAAGCATTGCGCTCGTGAGAAATTACCGTTTCGAATTCGATGAGACCAACTGGAATGTGCCGGCATTTGCCCTCTTCCAGGCGGATCCGAAGCTGAACCGGGTATCCGCCGCCACCTTCAAAGGTCTCAGCGGGAACATCCGTTTGGCATGGTCGGTTGTGTTTGCCGTCATCGCGGTATTCTTCGCACTCTTTTTTCTGTACCACCGCTTCATCCTTCCCCGGCCGGCAGAGGATGTTGCCCGGGGAAACAGGAAGGGGGAATTTTTAAAGGAGTTCCTGATCATCTTCGCCGAATTTTTCACAAAGAAGCGGATCGGGGTGATCCTGCTCTTCCTGCTGGTATACCGGCTGGGGGAATCGCAGCTGGTGAAGATGGCTTCCCCGTTCCTGCTCGATCCGGCCGAAGCGGGGGGACTGGGACTGACCACGGGTGATGTGGGGCTCATTTACGGGACCATCGGGATCATCGCCCTCACGGTGGGGGGGATCACCGGAGGGATCGCTGCCTCGGGAAGGGGACTGAAATTCTGGCTCTGGTGGATGGCCATCGCCATGAACCTGCCCAACCTGGTGTATGTGTTCCTCTCGCAGGTCCAGCCTTCCTCGCTCTGGATCGTCGGGGCCTCCGTCGCCGTGGAACAATTCGGGTACGGATTTGGTTTTACGGCCTACATGCTGTATATGATCTATGTCTCGGAAGGAAAGCACAAAACCGCCCACTTTGCCATTACCACCGGGTTCATGGCGCTGGGGATGATGCTGCCCGGGATGATCAGCGGCTGGATTCAGGAGATGATCGGGTACCAGCATTTCTTCATCTGGGTGGTCTGCTGCACCATTCCCGGATTCCTTGTCATTCCGTTCCTGCAGATCGATCCTTCCTTCGGCAGGAAGGAGAAGAAATAAGAAGCTGCCTTCCGGGGCAGTGCGTTCACCCGGAAGGCAGCATTTCTCTAACCTAAAACCTCACTAGTAACCCGGGTTCTGTCCGTAATCGTTGGATGTCCGGGTAATTTGATTCACAGGGATCGGACGCAGCACATGGAAATCCTTGATGTTGGGTGCCGCATCGGGATTGTAGGCCCTGACCCGCTCAAGCAGTTTCCCCGTCCGCTTGAGATCCAGCCAGCGGCTCATCTCCCCGAAACACTCCCTGCTCCATTCGTCCAGGATAAAGTCCAGGTCGATCTCCGCCGCGGAGACACGCATCTGGGCTTCCTTGCCCGGATAGGCGGCTCTTTCCCTGATGGCATTGATGTATTGCATGGCATTGCTCCCGTTGCCGTCCCTTCCCAGCATCGCTTCAGCAGTGATCAGATAGGTTTCACCCAGCCTGTATACGATGAAGTCGCGCGAACCCCTCTGCTCATTCAGGGAGGGCCGCAGGTTGTCATCGATTTTCCAGGGAGAGGGGAAGATGTTGATGTTGGGAGAGTTCACGGAGACATCCGTTCTCCAGAGACACCAGTCCTGGTCAATCTCATCCAGGTTCCAGGTGAAGAGGTTCACACCGGGAAGGCGTGCCCTGACGGCTGCCGTGTCAAATTCTGCCGCGGTCTTGTCCGTGATCCAGATGGCTGTATCGCCCACCTCTGCTCCGGCGGGGATATTCCTGTCCGTATTGTACAGCCAGACGATCTGGAAGGATTTCTCAAACCTGGAATCCACATCCAGCGGCCTGAAATTCTCCAGCATCCACGGAGTGGGTCTGAAACGGATCCAGGGACGTCCGTATCCGTGTCCCAGCGCCCGGTCCAGTCCGTCGTTAAAAGTCTCGTACCAGGGCCTGAAGTGAAGATGGGACTGATTCCCGTCCCCGTTCAGCAGCATATCAGAGGAATACTGGATGGACCAGATGATCTCATTGTTCTGCTCGCTTTCGGTGGTATGGACCAGTCCCCCGCTTCCGTCATCCGAATTGTAGATCCGCTGGTAGTCGTCCAACAGTTCGCGGTCAGAGTTATTGATCACCTCCAGGGCAAGATCAGCTGCCCTGCCGAAGTCAGTTGTTCCCTCACCGAAGGACTGGTAAGCCCTGGTCAGGTATACATGGGCAAGTGCATGCTGTGCGGCCGGCTTTGTGATCCTGCCCCACTCGGTCTGTTGCATGGGAAGTGCATCAATGGCATCCTCCAGGTCAGCGATGATCGCATTATAGATATCGCTTTCAGGGTCCCGCCGGGCTTCGGTCTCCACCCCGATGGTCTCCTCAAGGGTCAGGTGGACCGGACCCCAGAACTGGACCAGGTGAAAGTAATACTGGGCCCTGAGGAACTTAACTTCGCCCACCAGCACAGCCTTTTTATCCTCCGGGATATCCGCATCCGGGGCCCGTCCAATGACCGCATTGCAGGTATTGATCCCGATATAGAAGTGTTGCCATGGATTCCAGAAACTGGAGGATGAACCGTCCAAACCGGCGATGTATTTATTGACATACTGTGCACCGCCGTGCCCGCCATTGGTATATTCATCTGTCCCGAACACGGTGATTTCCTCTCCATCTTCATTGCCATAGAAATAGCGGAATCTCTCATAGGCGGCATTCACCGCATCTTCGAATCCATCCGGTGTACTGTAGTGGGTATCCACGGTGATCCCCGAAATGATCTCCTCTTCCAGGACATCACAGGAGACGCCGGACAGCACTGCGACGGAAACAACTAAAATCAGATATTTTATTTTTTTCATTTTTCTCATGTTTTAGCATCCGTTATCAATTAAAAATCAACCATTAACCCGAATGAATACATGCGGGTTGACGGCACATCGGCTGAGATATCGCCTCCGTATTTCTCCGGATCCAGACCCTTCTGCAGGTGCGACCAGATGAAAAATGTATCCAGGTTCAGGTAGACCCTCAGCTTCTTCACACCGATGTTGGACAGCGGGGTGCGCGGGATGTTGTATCCCAGCTGCACGTTCTTGATCTTGAAGAAGTCGCCCTTGTAGTAACACCTGGTGGTCTCGTAGAGCGGGTATTCCCTCGAACCATCGGGTTTGGGATGCTCATTGGTGGGGTTGTCCTCGGTCCAGTAATCCACATTCAGGTTGTTGTACCGTCCCTGCAGCGTGGTCCTGTCCCTCAGGTACCGGTTGTACACGGTATGCCCGAATACACCCAGCAGCATGAAAGAAAAATCAACTCCCTTGTATTCAAGGCGGGATCCCAGGCTGGCGGTCAGCGAGGGCATGTCCGATCCCAGGATGACCCTGTCGTCCTGGTTGATGATGTTGTTCTCATCCTGGTCCTTGATCTTGATCTCGCCGGGGAACTGGGCATAGACTGATGCGGCATCCTCCTCGCCCAGCTGCCAGATCCCGATCTTCTCGTAATCGTACCATACGGTGAGCGGTTCGCCGATGAACCATTCGTTCCCGATGTCATCCTCGCCGGTTCCGTAAAGCTCCAGGATCTCTTCCTTGTTGCCGAACAGGATCAGGTTGGTTTCCCAGCTGAAATCGCCCGTGGCAATGTTCCGGGTCGTAAGGCCCAGTTCCCAGCCCCTGTTGCGGGTTTCCCCGACGTTTTCGAACACCGAGTTGAATCCCGAGGTAATGGGCAGCTGCCTCTCCAGCAGCAGGTCGGTGGTATGGGTGCTGTATACCTCGAAACTACCGGTGATGCGTCCCTGGAGCAGACCGAAGTCCAGTCCGAGGTTGGCGGTGGCAGAGGATTCCCAGCGCAGGTCCGGGTTGGCCAGGGTTCCCGGTCTGAAGCCCAGTCCCGCATTGTCGCCGAAATTGTAATAACTCCTGCTGAGTGATCCCCGGGTCTGGTACGGATCGATCCCCGTGTTACCGGTCACCCCGTAACTTGCCCGCAGGCGCAGGTCGTTGAACAGGTCCTGCCCGGACATGAAACCCTCGCTGTTGATACGCCACATCAGGGCGACCGACGGGAAGAAACCCCATTTGTTGCCTTCCGCCAGCCTGGAGGATCCGTCCCACCGGCCGGTCAGGGTGACCATGTATTTGCCCATCAGTTCATAGTTCATACGGCCCATGACGGACATGATGCCCCATTCTGACAGGTCGCTTCCAAGGTCATTGACCGTTTCGGCTGTTCCCAGGTTATGGAAAAGCTGCGTTTCGTAAGGAATGTTCTCCACTTCGATGAAGGTCTCTTCCGCATTGGACTCCTGGATACTGTAGAGTCCCGTAAAATTCAGGTTGTGGTTGTCCGTAACCAGGCTGTATGTCAGGATGTTCTCAAAGGTGTACTCGTAAATCCGCTCATGTTCCTTTCGTACCAGCGGGGTTCCTCCCTGGCGGGCGCTGGAATTGCTTCCCTGGAAGAGTCCCCTCCTGTATTCAGTGAGACTGGGACCGAAATTCATCCTGTAGCTTAAATTCTTCAGAATGTTGGCTTCCGCGAAAATGTTGCTGAACACCCTGAAGGATTCCCGCTCATCAAGGCTGATGTTCTCTTCGTAATCGGCCAGCGGGTTCCAGAGCAGCGGGTCGGCTCCCGGACGGAAGATCAGGTTCCCTTCTTCATCATAGGGCTCGGCCAGCGGTGAAATGTTGCAGGCGCCCCCGTAGGTGTTGGGACCCCTGTTCATGAGACCTTTCACCACCTGTGTGGATGTCCCCACCTTGAGCCAGTTATTTGCCTGGTGGTCCAGGTTCACGCGGAAAGTTTTCCGGGTGTAGTCCTGCAATGAGATCACACCCTGCTCCTTGAAGAGGTTGGCCGACATGGCGTAGGCGGTCTTTTCATTCCCGCCCCTGATGCTCAGCTGGTGGTTGGTCTGGTATCCCTTCTCGATCACCAGGTCCAGCCAGTCGGTATCCACACCGGCCGCGTAGGCATCCAGCTCGTCCTGGGTGAAGGCGCGTCCGCCCACCTCCTTCAGCCTGTAGTACTGCTCGGCGTTCATCAGGTCGGGCAAGGCGAGCACACTTGTAATTCCGTAATGCCCAGAGTAGGATACGGTGGTGGGCATGTTCCCGCCCCGGTAGGTGGTGATCAGGATCACCCCGTTGGCGCCCCTGGATCCGTAGATCGCGGTGGCCGAAGCATCCTTCAGGACCTCCATGGACTTGATGTCCTTGGGATTGAGCCCGGTAATGCTTCCCTGCCAGGGGATCCCGTCCACCACGAAAAGTGGTTCGTTGGTAGCGGTCAGCGACCGGCGGCCGCGGATCCGGATGGTTACATCGGTCCCCGGCGTGCTTCCGCCATCGGACAGGGCAACCACGCCAGGGGCCCTTCCCTGGAGCGCCTGGCCTGCATTCAGGACCGGCCGCTCCTGGATATCGTCGGCATCGACCGAGGAGATGGCCCCGGTGATGCTTCCCCTTCGCTGGGTACCGTACCCGATGACCACCAGCTCGTCCAGCCCGACGGCCCCCGGTTCAAGTGCCACGTTGATATCGGTCTGGCTCCCCACCGTGATCCGCTGCGTGGTGTAGCCCACGAAGGAGAAATCAAGAACCGATTCGGCCGAAGGCACAGAGATTGAATAGCTGCCGCTCGCATTCGAGATGGCACCGATGGTGGTCCCTTCGACCACGATGTTTACCCCGATGAGGGGCTCACCGGTGGCAGCATCTGTCACCTCGCCGGTAACAGTCCTTTCCTGTGCAAAAGATTGCACGCAGAAAAGGCTGCAGGCGATTCCGAATAAAAAAAACAAAAGTTTCTTTTTCATAGAACTAGTTTTAGATTAGTTAGGTAAAATTGGGTTGGTTTCAGTTTGTAATTTGCAATCGGTTGCAGCAATTTACAAAAACTTTTTAATTGGTCAAGTGCAGAGCACATAAAAAATGATCCTCCGGCGTCCCGAAGTCACATCCTGATGTAGTTCGTCCCGTACGGGGCACGCTGGGGCCTGCTCAGCATCGCATTGGCCTCATCGTCATTGATGAACCTTTCCACCACCGGGTCCCAGTAAAGTTTCCTGGGCAGTTTCATGGCAATATGGCTCAGCAGGCAAACGGAGCAGGTGCGGTGCCCGATCTCCGGGGGTGAAATGGGATCTTTCCTGCTGACAATGCAGTCCAGCCAGTTCTTGTGCTGTTCCTCGCTCACGTACAGGTGGATCTCGTTTTCCCCGATCACCGATTTCAGGATCTCGGGATCGCTGGCGTTCAATGCCCTGCTGCTTCTCTCCTGGGATACCGGATCACTGGCCGTGGCCTGGTAATTTCCCCGGGAAACGAAGATCCAGCCGTCGGTACCCTCATAGCGGATCCCGTTGGGGAAGCCCCCGCTGGTGTACATGGTGATCCCGTTCTCGTATTCGGCCTTGACCATGAAATCGCCATGGACATCCCACAGGCCGAATTTGGGGAACTCGGCCACTGCTTCCAGGGAAACCGGGCCGGTATATTCCGTGTCCATGCCCCATGCGGCCGAGTCGAAATGATGCTGGCCCCATCCGGTGATCATCCCGGCGCCGAATTGCTCCCTCCGCAGCCATCCCGGCCGGTCGTATCCCTTTTTAGGGTGCACGCCCATTTCGGTATAATAGACATAGGGAGTGGAACCCAGCCACATGTCGTAATTGAGGTTCTCAGGGATGGGTTCCGGCCCCGCTTCCGGTCCCGAAGGATCTCCGGGCAGCCCGACTTTCACCGTGTGGATTTTCCCGATCCTGCCGTTCCTGACCAGTTCGGCGGCGATCCGGAACTGATCGGAAGAACGTTGCTGGGTGCCCAGCTGAAGGATGGTTCCCTGTTTCCGGGCGATGTCACTCAGCATCCTTCCCTCGGTGATGGTCAGGGAGGTGGGCTTCTGCAGGTAGATGTCCTTACCTGCCAGGCAGGCCTCGATGGCGGGTTGTGAATGCCAGTGGTCTGGGGTGCTGATGATCACCGCATCAATCTCCGGATTGAGCAGCATCTCCTTGTAGTCATCATACATTTTCACCTCGATGGCCTTGTCGCTGTTCTCTTTCCTGGCATAGAACCCCTCCACCAGTTCTTTGCCTTCTTTCATGCGGTTGCTGTCCACATCGCTCACGGCGATCACCCGTGCGATGTCCCACCTCATGGTTCCGGGGAGGTCATGCCCGCGTGCGATCCTGCCGCACCCGATCTGTCCGATCTGGATCTTGTTGCTGGGTGCGCTTTTGCCGAAGACCGAGGAGGGGACCACGGTGGGGATCACCATGGCACTGGCCGCGGCCGCTGATGTGGTCTTTAAAAAATTCCTTCTTTTCATTGGTTTATGGTTTTAATGAATATTGATTATTCGTTCCGGTACTTTTCAAACTGTTCCGCGATGCCGGCTTCCCTGTGATCGCCCGCATGGACCAGCACCCTGTAGCGAAGATGTACTTTCTGCCCTTTCTGCAGGACCGTGTTCTGCCCGTTCGCGGGCCAGTACATGGGGGTGGGAGAGAAGAACCCGTAGTCGCGTGTGAACCACGGTGCCGGGTACCATTCATTGGACGGGTGTTGCAGGATGGCAATCCCTTCCGTTTTTCCCATCCGGGTGCCGTGATAGTCCATCCAGGGAGAGCTTTTCCCGAAGGTCTCCTTTTCCCCGGTCTCTCCTTCCGCATTCACCAGGGTTCCTCCGTTGATAACAGCCAGGTCCGGGTCCATCCGCACGCTCAGCAGCGAGTGGTTTGTTTTTTCGATGGTCACATCCAGCAGCATTTCCATGGTGATCTCAAAGTCGATCCGGTACATCTCCATGGAGGGGACGGTCACCGTGATGGTCCGCAGATCCCTGATGGGTGCCATGGCTCCCGGACGTTTCCAGATGTTCTCGTTCTCGATGACCACCCTGTCGCCGCCCGTTTCCAGGATGTCGGCCCGCAGGGGAACGATCTGTCCCCGCTCCAGTCCCTCCTGCCAGTAATTTCCCCCGTTCACCCGGTCACACCCGAAGAACAGCGAGCTGTGGTGGGGATAGTTGCCATTCCGCATGGAGGTGACACCGGCTCCCGAGGGACCGTTCACCGGAAAGAAGAAGGGATACTTTTCATGTTCTGAAAGGATGTAGCTTGTGAGCAGGTTCCCGCCGGCCCGGATCTCGATCCTGTCCCCGATCGTTTCGGCTGTTACCTTCGCCTGTGCCTGGCCCTGCATGCCGGTCAGGAACAGCGCCGAAAAAATGAATATGGATTTAATTGCCTTCATATGCCTGGTTTTGAACGGCTGTGTTTTAGAGACCCTGGATCTCCACGCGGGGAGGATTGCCGAATCCCTGCCAGTACATCTCCGCCTCATCCGGGGAAATGTGGCCGTCGAAGACCAGCAGCCTGTACTTCAGGGTATAATCCCTTCCATTTTCCAGTTTCCAGTCTTTGTGGCGGATGGGACAAAATTCGAAGTACATATCGCCCCTTCCCCGGTTCTGGTCCACCGGCCAGACCCGCATGGGTTCAGGGAAATCGCGGTTGGATGTGTGTCCCATGAAAAGGATCCCGCTCCGTCCTTCTTCCGAAACCGACTCGCCTTCCACAATGCACCATTTCGCTTTGCTGCCGTCCGCGCTCAGCCTGTCTTTTCCCTCGGAAGTGAGGACGGTGCAGTTGTCCTTGTGCCAGTCCTCCGTGGCCCGGTATCCGATCCCCCCTCCATACCTGTATGCATCGAGCATGATGCCCGAATCAAGGGGCGTGTTCAGGGTGGTGGTGTAATCGATCAGCCAGACATCCCCGTTGCCCACATTCCACGCCCGGACATCCAGCACCTCGTTCATGGCCACCCGGTCTTCCCCCCTTCCGCCGAAATCAATATGCTTCTGCAATGCCCTGAATCCGCTGTAAACAGGCCCTTCGGTTTCAGAAAGGAAACCGGCGAACCGTACCGTGCCTTCTCCCTTGATCAGGTTCCAGAAATCCACCTCGCGTCCGTTGATGTGCGTTTTCGTCCAGGGTCCCCAGATCCCGTAATGATGGTAATGGTCCGGCGCCTGGATCCTCGACAGGACCTGTCCGTCGGGCGACCACAGCGGATGGATGAAGCCCGAGCGTTTGAAGAGCACGGGAACCCCCTCCGGCGGATACATCGTCCCGAACTGGTAGTCAAGGACCGGACGATCCCCGTGCCTCAGTTGAAGACTCTGGTGTTTCTTTTGCAGACCGACAGGTGTGGCGGATGGGTTTCCCTCCTGCCTGACCAGAACATATTCACGGGTTTCCCCCGCAGGGGTTTTCCCCGACAGGATGAACCAGAGCCGGGTGGAGTGTCCTGTCTCCAGCTGGCAGGGAACAGGGACCTTCCGGGTCCCGGTCACCTCGAACAGCGCCAGGCTACCTTCATCTTCATTGTAATTGACCTGGTCCAGGTTTACAGCCACGGGACTGTCCATGCGGTCTGTCTCACCTGCGAATACTTTTATTTTTGCGATCTCCTGGGCCGATGCCTGCAAAAAGATCAGCAAGAGGGCAAACGTCAGTGTATGTTTCATACCTTAATATTATATATGAATTACTCAGCTGTATTTCCCGACCGTCTCCGCGAATGCGCGGATCTTTTCGGTGGTCACATCCGGAGGCATGCCGCCTCCGCATGAGAGAATGACCCTGCGCTTATCATTCAGGCCATTGATCAGGGTCTTCACCTGCCGCTCAATTTCTTCAACGTTTCCGTTGGCAAGCACATCCCTCGGAGGAATATTCCCCAGCATGGTAACCCGGTTCTGTGTGAGGGCCTTCAGTTCATTGAGGTCCGATTCGAAACCCATATTGAACAGGTTGACCCCCATCTCGTTCATGAACCCGATGGAGGATTTGTATGTGGCGTCGTTGTGGAGGAACTTCACGGACGCATCCCTGTCAAACAGTTTCTTGAAATAGGGAAGGCCGAATTCCCGGAACTCCTCCTCCCCGATGAAACCGATGATGTCATCCAGGACCAGGATCCCGTCAATGGTCGGGAAAGCATCTGCCTGCAGGTCATGCCATTCGATCAGGTACGCATTGACCAGTTCCAGCAGCTGGTGTACCTCCTCCGGATTCGTGATCATGGCGGTCATGAATTCGGTCAATCCCCACAGGAAAGAGGCGATGTTCAGCGGACCCCTCGATACGGAGAAACAGATCCGGTGGCCGCTGTCCTCTATCTTCCTCCGGTTCAGCCGCAGGCGGTTGAGAATAAAGGGACCGAAGCCGTCCGTTTCCGGATTCGGCCGGGTCAGTTTCGGAATATCTCCCGCATGTCGGATCACCCTGTGCGAACTTGGGAATACATTCCGCGGGAGGGTACATCTTGAGCCGAATGCCGATGGTTCGGAGCACATTCCGAATTCCGACCAGAAACCGGGAAGGAACATCACATCCGGGAAGGTTTCCGCCACCTGGAGGTTCGCTTTCAGCCAGATTTCGTCATTTGTAAAATAATCCAGGATGTCGGCGCCGTACCAGTTGGGCAACCAGGGACTGTCCACAATGAACCCTGTAGGGATCGGGCTAAATTCCTTTCCCTGAATGATTTTCAGGAGCTTATCCCACTGCTGTCCGGTCACTTTTGCAGATTTTTCATATAAAAATAGGAAAATTGCAACCGATTGCAAGGAAATTGACAAAGTTTTTCATAATTTTAATTCCGTCTCCCGCATCGACGGGTATCCGGTCCCATGAACCAGAAAAAAGAGGTTACCATTTACGATATCGCAAAGGTGCTGAACCTTTCAGCCTCCACTGTCAGCAGGGGACTGAGGAATCATCCGGCCATCAGGGAAGAAACCTCAAGGAGGATCATCGACACCGCCAGGGCCATGGGCTACCAGCAGAACACCTTTGCCAGGAACCTCAGAAAGAACAGGTCCAACACCCTGGGTGTAATTCTTCCGAGGCTGGACAGCAGTTTTCAGTCCGC
>Ga0272443_10000920_pt1 | contig 48119 bp, 58 predicted proteins | sample SSMAcet12_FD_193581 | JGI IMG/M metagenome (GOLD analysis project Ga0272443, IMG submission 193581) | Marine sediment archaeal communities from Little Sippewissett salt marsh, Falmouth, MA, United States - SSM-Acet-12 | ecosystem: Environmental > Aquatic > Marine > Wetlands > Sediment ...
CATAAGGGAAGGCGGGCATACCGTGGGAGCCGGGGTCATATCCGAGATAGTCGAATAATGGCCGTGATGACGCGCCGGATGGCGGCGGATGTCATAAACGAACAAGTTACGAGCAGAGGAAAAGATGGCTAAGAAAAAAGCGGTAGTAGAAAATGTTGTCCTGCAGTGCGGTGATTGCAAGCAGAGGAACTATACGGTAAGAAAAAACAAAAAAAAGAATCCCGACAGGCTGGAATTAAAAAAGTATTGTCCCTTTGAGAGAAAACACACCGCTCATAAGGAGATAAAATAGGAGAGTAGCTCAATTGGCAGAGCACCGGTCTCCAAAACCGGGTGTTGCAGGTTCGAGGCCTGTCTCTCCTGCCACTGAAAACAATAGGGAATTATTTATGATAAATATCGGTAAATTTTTAGGCCAGGTAAGAACGGAGATGAAAAAGGTCTCCTGGCCGTCCAGGGATGAACTGATAAGCTCCACGGTTGTGGTTATCACTTCTACCATTTTTTTGGGGATATTTATCGGGATATGTGACCTGATACTTTCGAGAGTCATCAACTTCTTGATAGGCAGGGGGATATGATGTCAAAAAGATGGTATGTGATACATACTCAGACCGGCAAGGAAGAAACGGTGAAAAAAAGCCTGGAGAGGATGCTTGAGCGGAACCCCGAGAGCAAACAGTTCATAAGCAAGATATTCATACCGACGGAAAAGGTTTCCGAGGTAAGGGCCGGGGAGAAGAAGATAACCGAAAGAAAGTTTTTCCCGGGATACCTGCTTGTCGAGATGGAGCTGAACGACAAAAGCTGGTATATGATAAAGAAGACCGCGGGAGTCACGGGTTTTGTGGGGTCAAAATCAAAACCGGTAGCGTTAGGCGAGGATGAAGTCTCCGAGATAATAGACCAGACAAAAGAGGGCAAGGCCAAGCCGGTGCCGAAAGTTGTCTATAAGACCGGAGAAGTCGTGCGGGTCAAGGAAGGCCCGTTCAAGAATTTTTCCGGCACTATCGAAGAGACTAATCTTGAAAAGGGAAAGATCAAGGTGATGATCTCTATTTTTGGCAGAGCGACCCCGGTTGACCTGGAAGCGTGGCAGGTCGAAAAAATGTAAATGAGGCTACAACTTATGGAGCGAAGCGACATAAGTTGTAAAGCCGAATTTATCCTGAGCGAGCTCTCAAAGAGCGAGTCGAAGGATCTTATGGAGCGAAGCGACATAAGTTGTAAAGCCGAATTTAATTTAAGGTTAAAAATAAAGGATAAACATGGCGAAAAAAGTAAAGACTACGATCAAGCTTTTTTGTCCCGGTGGACAAGCCAATCCGGCGCCTCCGGTAGGTCCGGCCCTGGGGCAGCACGGGTTGCCCATAATGGATTTTTGCAAACAGTTCAACGAACGCACGAAAGACAGGCCGGGATTGATACTGCCCTGTGTGATAAGTGTCTATGAAGACCGGACTTTTTCTTTCATAATAAAAAGCCCTCCGGCGAGCGTACTTTTGAAAAAAGCGGCCGGTATAGCAAAAGCCAGCGGTAATCCCAAGGCCGAAAAATGCGGCACGGTCACAAAAGAACAGGTTATGGAGATCGCCAGGGAGAAGATGGAGGACCTGAACACCGAAAATATCGATCAGGCGGTAAAAATTATCGCGGGGTCTGCAAGAAGCATGGGTATAGAGGTAGAGGACTAATATAAAAGGAAAAGAGATGGCGAAAATATCTAAAAGACAAAAAGCAATAAACGAAATTGTTGATAAAAATAAAGAGTATGACCTTGTAGAAGCGGTGTCAATACTTAAAAAAGGCCCTAAAACGGGGTTTGACCAGACAGTGGAAGTCGCGATGAAGCTCAACCTTGAACAGTCATCTACTCCTATAAGAGGTACGGTGAGCCTGCCGAACGGGACCGGTAAAGAAGTACGTATAGCGGTTTTTTGCAAAGGCGATTATGAAGGCCAGGCTAAAGAGGCCGGTGCCGATTTTATAGGCAGTGATGACCTGGTCAAAAAAGTGTCTGATGGATGGTGCGATTTTGATGTTGCTGTAGCCACGCCGGATATGATGAAAGACCTGGCGCGGCTTGGTAAAGTGCTGGGGCCGAGAGGATTGATGCCTAACCCGAAGACCGGGACGGTCACACAGGATATCAAAAAAGCCGTAAAAGAGCTGAAGGCGGGAAAGATCGAGTTCAGGATGGATAAACAATCCGGGATCAAGGGGCCGGTAGGTAAATTATCTTTTGATGATACTGCCATAATCGAGAACATAAGGGTTTTTATTAATTCGATCATGAACAGCAACGTTAAACTGCAGAAGGTCCAGAATATCAGATCTATAGCGATATCTTCGACGATGGGACCGGGCCTTAGACTGGAAAAGGCGCAATTCGCGGTTAAGTGATCTTTTTATTTTTTGGAAAGGTAAGGAAAAATGGCTGAAAAATACGGGAAAAAAGTAAGAGAATTGATGGTCAAGGAAATGGAAGATATTTTTAAGACCAAAAAAGGTGTTGTTTTTTCCAGTTATGACCGGATCAACGCGTCTAAAATAGACAGTTTCAGAAGAAAAGTCAACGGGGCCGGGTCAAGATACTTTATATTGAAAAAACGGCTTAGCCGGATAGCTATGGAAAACGCGGGCCTATCTGAACTTTCAGGTGTGCTGGATGAAAGGAAGAATATCGGTGTGGCGGTTATCGAGGACGACCCTGTCGTAGTAGCTAAGATACTGATGGACTTTGCCAGGGAAGACAAGAATTTTTTTGTTTCAAGCGGGTGTCTCGACGGGCAGATATTCGGGGCGGAAAAAGTGAAAGAACTGGCGGAATTGCCGGGCAGGGAACAGTTGTTGGCCATGGTGGTAGGGGCGATCAACGCGCCGATCAGCGGTTTTGTCGGTGTGCTGGCATCTGTTTTAAGAAGTCTATGCAATGTACTTAACGCGATCAAGGAAGAGAAAGGTAACTAGCAAATAATTAAGGAGGACTTAAAATGGCGGAGGAAGTAAAAAACCAGGAAAATACTGAAGCGGCGGCTGAAGAGCAGAAAGAGACTGCGGCGGTTGAGGAACAGGCTCAGGCTGCGCCGGCTGCCGGAGAACAGCCCAAAGAAGAGGCGGCTGAGGAAAAAGCGAAAGAAGAAAAGCCGAAAGTGCAGCTTTCAGCGAAGATGGAAGAACTCATAAAGACTGTCGAGGAGATGTCGGTGCTTGAACTGTCCGAGCTCGTAAAAGCGCTTGAAGACAGGTTCGGCGTTACAGCGGCTGCCCCTATGGCTGTCGCGGCGGGTGTCCCGGGAGCGGCAGGTGCCGCGGGCGGCGCGGAAGTCGAGGAAAAGACAGTTTTTAACGTTGTTCTTGCTGATGTGGGTTCCCAGAAGATACAGGTCATCAAAGAGATCCGCGCGCTTACAAGCCTGGGTCTCAAAGAAGCCAAGGATCTTGTGGAAGCGGCTCCTAAAGAGATCAAGACGGATGTCCTGAAAGAAGAAGCCGAGAAGATGAAGAAACAGCTGGAAGAAGCGGGCGCCAAAGTAGAGTTAAAGTGATCCTCGTGTGTTGGACGGGTAAAGGGGTTTTAAAGTTCAAGCCCCGGCCCGGTTAATGGTAAAATAAACGATCGCGGAAAAACCTTTCGCGATCTTTATTTCAGTGAAGAAATATAAAACCGGAGGAACGATAGGTAATGGCGGTCAAAAATAAAAGACAAAGCTACGCCAGTCTGAAAGATATTTATGATTTTCCGAATCTGATAAAGATCCAGCTGGATTCTTATGCCGACTTTTTGCAGATGGAAGAGTCGAAGACCAAACGGAAAAGTCAGGGACTGGAAGGCGTTTTGCGTGAAGTATTCCCGATCTCGAGTCCTGACGGTACATGTCGTCTGGAATACATCCACTACGATATAGGCAAGCCCAAATATGATGTCGATGAATGCAAGAACCGGTCCATGACTTTTGGCGCGCCTCTCAGGATAAAGCTTCGCCTTCATCTGGAAAACGAGATGAAGGAGCAGGAAGTATACGTGGGGGAGGTGCCGCTGATGACAGATAAAGGCACTTTTATCATCAACGGTGACGAAAGGGTAGTCGTAAACCAGCTGCATCGTTCTCCGGGTATATCATTCGAAGAGACCGGTACCCCGAGCGGGAAGATGTCTTTCAGTGCGCGTCTTATACCGGACAGGGGTGCGTGGATCGAGTTTCTGTATGACAGGAACGACCTGATCTATGTGTACATAGACAGGAAAAGGAAGTTTCTCGCGACCACTTTTTTGAGGATATTCGGCCTGTCAAAGGATGAAGATATACTTGAAGCGTTCAGCGGAGTCGAGACCATAACCCTGACACGCCAGAAACAATGTGAAGAGCTTGTCGGCAAAGTGTTGGCGGAAGATATCATCGATGAAGTGTCCAATTCCATACTTGCCCAGAAGACCGAAAAGATCACACCTACCGTTGTTAACAGGTTATGGGATGCTAAAGTACGAGAAGTCAAAGTGCTTAGAAACGTCCCCAAAGAAGTGGTAAACACACTTGAGCATGACGGGACCAAGACACGTGAGGAAGCGTATCTGGATGTGTACAAGAGATTGCGTCCGGGTGATCCCCCTACACTCGAGTCGGCGAAGGAACTGATCGACCAGATGTTCTTCGAAGACAAGAGGTACAATCTTACAGGTGTCGGGGTCCGTATGATAAACAGGAAGCTCGAGCTTGACCGCGATCTTGAGATCCAGCTGCTTAACGCTGATACGCTGGTCAAGGCGATCCAGTATCTCCTGTCGATAAAATCCGGAGAGAAAGGAATAGATGATATAGACCACCTGGGGAACAGGAGAGTGAGAAGTATCGGTGAACAGCTGGTCAACCAGATCCGCATAGGCATGGCCAGGGTCGAAAGAGTGGCCAAAGAAAGGATGGGAGTATATGACATGGAAGATGTCATGCCTCATAACCTGGTCAACACTAAACTGATAGCCGGAGTTATACATGATTTCTTCGCGCGCGGCAGGTTATCACAATTCATGGACCAGACAAACCCGCTGGCCGAACTTACGCATCTCAGGAGGCTCAGCGCTTTAGGGCCGGGGGGGCTTAACAGGGAAAGAGCGGGATTCGAGGTAAGGGACGTACATTATTCACATTATGGAAGGCTGTGTCCTATTGAGACCCCTGAAGGGCCGAATATCGGGCTTATAAACTCTTTGAGTACTTACGCTGGGGTGGACCGTTTCGGTTTTCTGGTTACGCCGTACAGAAAAGTCCAGGAAGGTAAGGTGCTGAACCAGATAGAATATTTGTCTGCCGACATTGAAGATAACTATATTATCGCCCAGGCTAATTCCGAGCTGGACCAGAGAGGTCATTTTAAGAATGAAAAAGTGTTTTGCAGGTTTAAGGATGATTTTATAGTAGCTGCTCCCAGGGAGGTGCAGTATATGGATGTTTCACCGCTTCAGCTGGTGAGCGTATGTGCCGGGTTAATACCGTTTCTTGAACATGACGACGCCAACAGGGCCCTTATGGGTTCTAACATGCAGAGGCAGGCTGTACCGTTGTTGAACCCCGAAGCGCCGCTGGTAGGGACCGGCCTCGAGTTCAGGGCTGCCAAAGACTCAGGCGCGCTGGTCGTTGCCCGGAAAAGCGGGAAGGTCAGCAAGGTCGATTCTACGGAAGTAGTCATTTCAGGGGAGAAACATATACTGAAAAAATTTGAAAGGACAAACGCGAGGACATCTGTCAACCAGAGGCCGCTTGTCAGGGTGGGGGATGAAATAAACGAAGGTGATATCATCGCCGATGGCGTCTCTACCGAAAGCGGGGAACTGGCCCTGGGGCGGAATGTACTTGTGGGTTTCATGTCATGGAGGGGGTATAATTTTGAGGATGCTATCCTGATAAGCGAAAAACTGCTTAAGGAAGACGCGTATACTTCGGTACATGTTCATCGTTTTGAGGTGGAGGCCCGGGATACAAGACTGGGCAACGAGGAGATCACGCGCGATATCCCCAATGTGGGGGAAGACGCGCTGAAGGACCTTGATACCACGGGCATCGTGCATATCGGAGCGGAAGTGAGTCCGAACAGTATTCTTGTGGGTAAGGTCGCGCCCAAGTCCGAGACTGAATTGTCGCCGGAAGAAAAACTTTTAAGGGCTATATTCGGCGAAAAAGCCGGTGATGTAAAAGACGTTTCTCTCAGGGTCCCATCAGGTGTCAAGGGCATAGTCGTAGGAATAAAGGAACTTTCCCGGAAGACCAGCAAAACGGTCAGTAAGGAACAGAAAAGACAGGACAACAAGGAGAAAAAGGCGTTAAAAGAAGGGTACGCCATCATCCTGGAACATCTGGAAGCGAAAAAAGCCGAGAAAGTGCATCAAAAACTCGTAGGGAAAAAACTTATAAATGACCTGGTGCATATTGATTCCGGAAAAGTGCTTATAAAGGCCGGACGTACGATCAAAGAATCGGATCAATCCAGGTTCAAGGAAGCGGATCTTGACGGGCTGTGTGTCGCCGGAGATGACAGATTGCAGGCGAAGATCAACAGCGTAATTATGACCATAGACGGGCAGATCGAGCAGACCAACACCGAGATGGAAAGAGACCTAGATCGCATAAAGCACGGGGATGAGCTGCCCGCGGGTGTTTTAAGACGAATAACCGTATTTGTCGCGAGTAAAAAGAAACTGCAGGCCGGGGACAAGATGGCGGGACGCCATGGTAATAAAGGCGTTATAGCTAAAATAGTCCCGGAAGAAGACATGCCGTTTCTTCCTGACGGGACACCTCTGGACATAGTCCTTAATCCGCTCGGGGTACCCAGCAGGATGAATATCGGGCAATTACTGGAAACGCAGCTGGGATGGGCGGCAAGGGAACTTGACATGAAAATCGCTTCACCGGTTTTTGACGGCGCCTCGGAACTCAGTATAGAAGAGGCCATGAAGAAGGCCGGTCTTCCCGTACGGGGAAAGATCCAGTTGAGGGACGGGTTTACCGGACGGGATTTCGACCAGGAAGTAACGGTGGGTTATATTTATCTTATGAAACTCGCGCATCTGGCGGATGATAAGATGCACGCCAGAAGTATCGGCCCCTATTCTCTTGTTACCCAGCAGCCGTTAGGCGGAAAAGCCCAGTTCGGTGGACAGAGATTCGGGGAAATGGAAGTGTGGGCTCTGGAAGCGTACGGGGCGGCATACACATTGCAGGAGCTTTTGACCGTTAAAAGTGATGATGTAGTCGGGCGCACAAAGATATATGAAGCGATCGTAAAAGGCGAGAACATGCTTCAGACCAGCACACCCGAATCATTTAATGTCCTGTTAAAAGAACTGCAAAGCCTGGGGCTGGATGTCCAGCTGGAAGTTAAAGATAAAGTTGAGGTATAAATATGTTGAGAAAAGTGAACAAGTTCGATAGCGTCAAAATACAGATAGCTTCTCCTGAGACCATCACATCCTGGGCGACGAGAAAAGTCGGGAACAAAAATGTTCTTTTCGAGGTAAAAAAACCGGAGACCATCAATTACCGGACCCTTAAACCTGAAAGGGACGGACTTTTCTGTGAACGCATTTTCGGGCCGACGAAAGATTTTGAATGTAACTGCGGTAAATATAAAAGGATAAAACACAAAGGGATCATATGCGATCGTTGCGGTGTGGAAGTCACTAAATCCAGTGTCCGTCGTGACAGGATGGGCTGTATAAAGCTTGCCGCTCCTGTGTCGCATGTATGGTTCTTTAAGGCCATTCCCTCCAGGATGTCCAACCTCCTCGACATGAAAATGCGTGATCTGGAAAGAGTGCTTTATTACGAACAATATGTGGTCACAGACGCGGGTGACACGCCTTTGAAAGTTTCGCAGATGCTGACTGAGGAGCAATATGCTGACGCGAAAGAAAAATACCGCAATAAGTTCAAGGCCATGATGGGCGCGGAAGCGGTAAGGGAACTTTTGAAACAGCTTGACCTTGAAGCCATAACTAAAGACCTGAAAGACCAGATAAGGAAAAAGAAGGATATTAATTCCAGGAAACGTTTGATGAAACGTCTCAAGATAATCGACAATTTCAGGAGAAGCGGCAATAACCCGGAATGGATGATACTGGATGTCGTCCCGGTAATACCTCCGGATCTCAGGCCTCTTGTCCCTCTTGACGGCGGCAGGTTCGCTACCAGTGACCTCAATGACCTGTACAGGCGTGTGATAAACAGGAACAACCGTCTGAAAAAGCTCTTGGAGCTCAAAGCGCCTGAAGTTATCGTCCGTAATGAAAAACGCATGCTGCAGGAAGCCGTGGACGCTCTTTTTGATAACGGCAGGCACGGGCGTGAAGTCCTGGGTTCCGGCGGCCGGCCCTTGAAATCCCTGGCGGATATGCTTAAAGGCAAGCAGGGGAGATTTCGTCAGAACCTGCTTGGAAAACGTGTTGATTATTCAGGCAGAAGCGTGATCGTCATAGGCCCCGAACTGAACTTACATGAGTGCGGCCTGCCAAAGATCATGGCCCTGGAACTATACCAGCCGTTCATCATACGCAAACTCAGGGATAAAGGTTTTGTGCATACTATAAAAAGCGCCAAGAGGATGGTGCAGCAGGAAAATCCTGAAGTCTGGGACATCCTGGATGAGGTGATAAAAGATCACCCGGTCCTCTTGAACAGGGCGCCGACCCTTCACAGGCTGGGTATACAGGCTTTCCAGCCGCGGCTTATCGAAGGCAAGGCTATACGTATACATCCTTTGGTATGTGCGGCGTTCAACGCTGATTTTGACGGAGACCAGATGGCCGTACATGTACCCCTGTCTATGGAAGCGCAGATGGAAGCGCGGTTGATCATGAATGCCGCTAACAACATTTTTTCATCCTCCAACGGCCGTCCGATAGCTACTCCTTCACAGGATATAGTGCTGGGCGTATATTACCTTACCAAGATCAAGACCAATGCCAAAGGGCAGGGTATGGCATTTGCCGACCAGGAAGAAGTCATAATGGCGTTCCAGAACGAACAAGTGGATAAGCACGCTAAGGTAAAGGTCAAGATAAACAATGAGGTCATGGAAACGACGGTAGGAAGGATAATATTCAACGATATCCTGGCGGAAGGGATGCCTTTTTACAATGAACCCATGAGCAAGAAGGCGGTCAGCCAGGTAATATCAGATTGTTACAGGTTGAAAGGGCACCAGGAAACCGTACATCTCCTGGACCGCCTTAAAAAATTAGGTTTTGAGGAATCCACTCTTTCGGGCGCGTCAATGGCGGTAGCCGATCTGGGGGTCCCCGGCGATAAAGATGACCGCGTGAAAAAAGCCCAGTCAGAGGTGGATAAGATCCAGGCCCAGTATCAGAGAGGATTGATAACGGACGGTGAAAGATATAACAAAATAATAGATATCTGGACCCATGTCACGGACGATGTCTCGAAGCTTGTCTTCAGGCATCTGGATACCTTTAATCCGGTTTTCATGATGGCGGATTCCGGGGCCAGGGGATCGAGACAGCAGATCAGGCAGCTCGCGGGTATGCGCGGTCTTATGGCCAAGCCATCCGGCGAGATCATAGAAACGCCTATTATCGCCAATTTCCGCGAAGGATTGACAGTGCTGGAATATTTTATCTCGACTCACGGGGCCCGTAAAGGGCTGGCGGATACAGCTTTAAAAACCGCGGATTCGGGTTATCTTACCAGAAGGCTGGTAGATGTGGCGCAGGAAGTGATCATACATGAGATAGATTGCGGTACGCTGAACGGGATAACCGCTCAGGCGATAATCGAAGGCGATGAAGTCGTAGTGTCTCTGGCGGAGAGGATCGTGGGTAGAGTGACCCTGGACAACATCGTGGATATAATCACTGATGAAGTCGTGGTGAAAGCCGGTGAAGTGATCACTGAAGAAAATGCGCAGAGGATAGAAAAAACCGGGATAGAGAAGATAAGGATCAGGAGTGTTTTGACCTGTGAGGCGGAATCCGGGGTTTGTGCTAAATGTTACGGCCGCAATCTTTCGACCGGCAAACTTGTGGAGATCGGAGAAGCTGTCGGGGTTATCGCCGCTCAGTCCATAGGCGAACCCGGAACACAGCTTACAATGAGGACGTTCCATATAGGCGGCACCGCGTCAAGGATCGTTGAACAGTCTTTCTATAAAAGCAAGGAGAACGGATTCGTCAAATATCATAATCTCAGGACGGTTGAGACTTCACCGGGTCTGTTCGTGGTTCTTAACAGGAACGGCCAGATAAGCGTAAATGAGGAAGACGGCCGGGAGATCGAGAGACAGGCGGTCCCGCAGGGGTCCAATATTTTCTTCAAAGACGGGGCTCCGGTCAAGAAAGGCTCTAAATATGTCGAATGGGAACCCTATACCGTGCCTATCCTTACTGAGATCCAGGGTAAAGTGCAGTATGAGGATATCAAAGAGAACGTGACGGTTAAGAAAGAGAAAGACGAGACCACCGGGATGGTCAATCTCGTAGTCCTCGGGACAAAAGATGACTATCATCCGCAGCTTTTACTGATAAACGAGGCCAAAGAAGTCGAGGCTATTTACCCGCTGCCGGTGGGGGCGCATATCGTGGTCGCCGACAAACAGGTGGTGAAAGCCGGTGAGATACTGGCCAAGACACCCAGGGTCATGACAAAGACAAAAGATATCACGGGCGGTCTTCCGCGAGTCGCGGAATTGTTCGAGGCGCGGAAACCCAAGGATCCTTCTATAATAAGCGAGATCGAGGGTAGAGTGGAATTCGGCGAGACCAAGAAAGGCCAGAAACGCATTATAATAGAAAGCGAAACCGGGATGAAAAAAGAGTATGTCATCCCCCATGGGAAACATCTCAATGTTTACAGGGGAGATATTGTACAAGCCGGGGAAAAACTGGTAGACGGCCCTGTTGTCCCCCAGGATATACTGCGCGTATCCGGAGAAAAAGAATTGCAGGAATATCTCGTAAATGAAGTACAGCAGGTGTACCGTTTGCAGGGTGTTCAGATCAACGATAAGCATATTGAGATCATAGTTAAGCAGATGCTGAAGAACGTCCGCATTACCGATTCGGGAGATACTGAATTCCTGGAAGGCGACAAGGTGGATAAGGCGGTATTCAAGAGGGCCAACAGGGGAGCCCTGAAGAAAAAGAAAAAACCCGCTACAGCTGAACCCATACTTCAGGGAATTACAAAAGCGTCCCTGACGACGATCAGCTTTATTTCGGCGGCCAGTTTCCAGGAAACGACAAGAGTGCTGACGGAAGCGGCGTCTATGGGCAGGATAGACAGCCTTAACGGATTGAAGGAAAACATAATCATGGGACACCTGATCCCGGCCGGTACAGGTTTTGAAGCTCACAGGGATATAGGGCTGGATCGTGAGATATTAAAAAATATAGAAGAACCCTCGGAGGACGTGGAAGAGGAAATAGAGGAAACAGAAGAATAAGAAAAGGATAGATATGCCGACAATCAATCAATTGATCAGGAAAAACCGGAAAGTCATAAAGGAAAAAAGTAAATCACCCGCATTGCAGAGATGCCCGCAGAGAAGAGGTGTGTGTCTGCAGGTAAGGACCAGGACGCCCAAGAAACCTAATTCCGCCTTGAGGAAGATCGCGAGGGTAAGACTTACGAATAATATAGAGGTCACCGCGTATATCCCGGGAGAAGGCCACAATCTGCAGGAACACTCCATTGTCATGATACGGGGCGGCAGAGTAGCGGATCTGCCCGGTGTCAGGTATCACATCATACGTGGCACACTTGACGCTTCCGGGGTGGAATCCAGGAGAAGAGGCAGATCGAAATATGGAGCCAAAAGGCCGAAAAAACAATAACAAAAAGATAAGGATATAACATGAGAAGAAGAAGAGCTGACAGAAGAGAACCGATGCCGGACCCTAAATACAGGAGCAAACTGCTCGGTAAATTCATCAATATGGTAATGGAAAGAGGTAAAAAATCCGTTGCCGAGCATATAGTTTACGGCGCTCTTGATATTATAAAATCGAAGATATCCGATCAGGACCCGCTCGAGGTCATGAAACAGGCTATAGAGAACGCGAGGCCTCTTCTTGAAGTCAAATCCAGGAGGATCGGCGGCGCTACGTACCAGGTCCCTGTGGAAGTCAAACTGGAACGGGGAAGGTTTATGGCGATGAGATGGATAAGGGATTTCGCCAGGAACCAGAAGGGGAAACCGATGAGGGAAAAGATCGCGGATGAGCTCTTGAACGCTTATAAAAAGGACGGCCCGTCAATAAAGAAACGGGAAGATACTCACAAGATGGCTGAAGCGAACAAGGCGTTCGCGCATTATAGATGGTGATGAATAGATGGCGGAAACTGTTACACAAAAGACAGAAACTAAAAAGATGGAACAGATAAAGGATATAAGGAATATAGGCATAATAGCTCATATAGACGCCGGAAAGACCACGGTCACGGAGAGGATATTGTACCATACCGGCAAAATACACAAAATGGGCGAGGTGCATGACGGTACGGCCGTTATGGACTGGATGGAGCAGGAGCAGGAGAGGGGTATAACTATAACCAGCGCTGTTACGACCTGTTCATGGAAGGATCAGAAGATCAATATCATAGATACACCCGGCCACGTGGATTTTACTATAGAAGTAGAGAGGTCCCTGAAAGTCCTTGACGGTACGCTTGTGGTCTTTTGCGCGGTAGGAGGAGTACAGCCCCAGACTGAAACGGTATGGCGTCAGGCGGATCATTACGAAGTGCCCAAGGTCGCTTTTATAAACAAGCTGGACCGGACAGGCGCTGATTTCTTCAAAGTCATAATAGATATCCATAAAAAACTGGGAGCGAACGCGACTCCCATACAGATCCCCATCGGGAAAGAGGATGATTTTCGCGGGATAATAGATCTTGTAGAATGCAAAGCTTATATGTTTGAAAAAGAGGGGGACCTGGGGGCGATAACCGCCACAGAGATACCGGACGATATGAAGGATATAGCCAGTCATTGGCGCCACAATCTGATAGAAAAACTGGCGGATGTCGACGATGAGGTCCAGGAACTTTACCTTATGGATAAGGGTATTTATCCGGAACAACTTAAAGATTATATCCGCAGGAATACCGTTAAGAACAACTTCATCCCGGTAATGTGCGGTTCGGCGCTTAAGAATAAAGGCGTGAGATTCGTCCTGAACGCGGTCTGCGATTATCTGCCTTCCCCGCTTGATGTAGCGGTGCCCAGGGGCGTTGACCCCAGAGATGAAAAAGAAATCATCGTGAAAGCCGATGAGAGTGAACCGTTGTGCGCTTATGCTTATAAGATCATGACGGACCCGTTTGTCGGTGTAGTCACCTATGCCCGTGTCTATTCAGGGAAAATAGAATCCGGGACATACGTGTATAACTCAACTACGGATAAAAAAGAGAGGATAGGGCAGATACTTAAGATCCATGCGGACCAGAGAGAAATGATCAAATCCGCTGGTGCCGGGCAGATAGTCGGGCTGGTAGGGCTTAAAAACACTTCCACGGCGCATACGCTTTGTTCTCCAAACAGGCCGATAGCGCTGGACCGGATAAAATACCCGGACCCGGTCATTTCGATGGCCATAGAACCCGAGACCCGGGCTGATCAGGATAAGCTTGGTATCGCGTTGAATAAACTCGAGGCGGAAGACCCGTCTTTTCAGGTCAGGTATAACGAGGAGACCGGCCAGACCATTATAAGCGGTATGGGAGAACTTCACCTGGAAATACTTATAGACAGGTTGAAACGGGAATTCAAGGTACTGGCCAATGTGGGAAGCCCTCAGGTGGCGTACAGGGAGACCATATCTCAGTCCGTGGCCTCGACCGGTAAGTTCATCCAGCAGACAGGGGGACATGGCCAATATGGTCATGTCGAATTAAGAATAGAACCCGCTGATAAAGGGGAAGGGATTATTTTTGAGCAGGAAATAAAGGGTGGAGCGGTCCCCCGGGAGTATTTCAAGGCCATTGAGGCGGGGATAAGGAACGCCGCTAAGACCGGGGTGCTGGCCGGCTATCCTGTGACCGATATCAAAGTCACTTTGTATGACGGTTCATATCATGAAGTGGATTCTTCGGAACTGGCTTTTAATAACGCGGCGGCGGTAGGCCTCAGGGAAGGGATGAGAAAAGCGAAACCGATTTTGCTTGAACCTATAATGGCACTTGAGGTTACTACGCCTGATGAGTATCTCGGAGACGTTATAGGCGATATGAACATGCGCAGGATAAAGGTGGAAAAGATCGATCAGCACGGTACGACCAAAATAATTTCCGGTGCGGCTCCTCTTGCGCAGATGTTCGGCTACGCGACGGCATTAAGAAGCTTGACACAGGGGCGGGCTACGTATACAATGGAGCCTTTCTATTATAATGAGGTCCCGAAAAGTGTGATGGAAAAGATAATTCCAGGAGTTAGTATATAAAAAATCCAAGGAGGATAAGTCATGGCTAAACAAAAATTCGAACGTACAAAACCGCATTTGAACATCGGAACTATAGGCCACGTTGACCATGGTAAAACGACTTTGACATCTGCGATAACCATGTACCTGGCTAACAAGGGCATGGCGGAGAAAAGGGATTTTGATACCATCGACAAGGCGCCCGAAGAGAAGGAAAGAGGTATAACTATAGCGGTAGCGCACGTCGAGTACGAGACAGCCAACAGGCATTACGCTCATATAGACTGTCCGGGTCATGCTGATTACATCAAGAACATGATCACCGGCGCGGCGCAGATGGACGGGGCCATACTGGTAGTATCGGCGGCGGATGGGCCGATGCCGCAGACGCGGGAGCATATACTTCTGGCCCGCCAGGTAAACGTGCCGGCGATAGTGGTGTTCATGAACAAGGTGGACCAGGTAGATGACCCCGAACTTCTTGATCTGGTGGAACTTGAGGTGAGGGAGCTGTTAAGTAAGTACGAGTTTCCCGGCGATGATACTCCGATAATAAAAGGCAGCGCGTTAAAGGCCATGGAGGCCGGCGGTGCCGCGGACTCGGAAGACTGTAAATTCATAGATGAGCTTATGAACGCGTGCGATACGTTCATACCCGCCCCGGCCAGGGATGTTGACAAGCCGTTTCTTATGCCGATAGAGGACATATTCAGCATAACCGGCAGAGGCACCGTAGGTACGGGCAGGATAGAAAGAGGTGTTGTAAAGGTCGGGGAAGAGATAGAGATAGTGGGCCTGGGCGACACGAGAAAGACGACGGTCACCGGGGTAGAGATGTTCCGGAAGCTGCTGGATGAGGGGCAGGCGGGGGACAACGTGGGACTTCTCCTGAGAGGCGTGGAAAAGAAAGACCTTGTCAGGGGCCAGGTATTGGCGAAGACAGGATCTATCACACCGCATACCAAATTCAAGGCTGAGGTATACATCCTTACAAAAGAGGAAGGCGGCAGGCATACACCGTTCTTTTCGGGGTACCGGCCGCAGTTTTACATAAGGACCACGGATGTGACCGGGGTAGCCAAGCTTCCCGATGGCGTAGAGATGATCATGCCCGGTGATAATGTAGCCATGGAAGTGGAGCTGATCACACCGGTAGCGCTTGAGAAGGAGTTAAGGTTCGCCATAAGGGAAGGCGGGCATACCGTGGGAGCCGGGGTCATATCCGAGATAGTCGAATAATGGCCGTGATGACGCGCCGGATGGCGGCGGATGTCATAAACGAACAAGTTACGAGCAGAGGAAAAGATGACTAAAAAGAGTAAAAAATCACAGAAGATAAGGTTAAAGCTGAAATCTTTTGACCATAAGCTGCTGGATGTTTCGATGGCGGAGATCGTGGAGACAGTACGGAAAACAGGAGCGTCCATCCTGGGGCCGGTACCCTTGCCGACGAAAAAAGAGGTATTTACGGTACTGAGATCGCCTCATGTCGATAAAAAATCCAGGGAGCAGTTTGAACTGAAAACGCACAAAAGGTTGATGGACATAGTCGATCCTACGGCAAAAACGATAGACGCTTTAAGAAAACTTGATCTTCCTGCTGGTGTGGATGTCGAGATAAAGCAATAAAAGAGGTAATGATGGTAAAAGGAATATTAGGAAAAAAACTCGGGATGTCTCAGATATTTGATGAAAAAGGGGACAAGATACCCGTTACTGTGATCGAAGCCGGGCCGTGTCAGGTGCAGCAGGTCAAAACCGCAGAGAAAGACGGATATAACGCCGTCCAGCTGGGTTTTGAGGATACCAGGGAAAGCCGGACAAAAAAACCGCAGAGAGAATATCTGAAGAGAAATAAATTAACCCCGAAGAAAGTGGTCAGGGAAATACGCTGTGACGAGGCCCCTGAAGAAAAGACCGGGGATATGGTGACGATAAAGTTGTTTCAAAAAGGCGACTATCTTGATATAAGCGGGACATCCAAAGGAAAAGGGTTCCAGGGCGGCATGAAAAGATGCGGATGGGCCGGTGGAAAGGAATCACACGGATCCATGTCGCACAGGGTGCCGGGCTCGATAGGCGCCAGTTCTTATCCGTCAAAAGTCGACAAAGGCCATCCCGGACCCGGGCATCTCGGCAATGGAAAGGTCACTGTGCAGAACGTCGAGATCATAGATGTAGACACCGAAAGCAATCTTATAGTCGTTAAAGGTGCGATCCCCGGCGCTAACGGGAACTATATCACTATACGTTTTGCGAAAAAGAAACCTTTCGCCGAAAGAGTGATAGTGGAAGAGGAACAGCAGGCGGAGGAAGAAAAGGCCGAAGAGCCCGCGGAAGCCGGTGAAACGGCATCCGGATCCGTTGAAGAAACACAAAGCGACGGGCAGTCCGAAAAAGAGAGATCGGAAAAGGGTCAGGATGAAGAGCCGGAAGCGGAAAAGGAAGAACCAAAAGACGGGAATGAAGAGAAATCATGAAAGAGATAAAGACAAGAATACCGGTGTATGATCTGGAAGGGAAAGTAGTAGAGAATTTTCAGCTGGATAAGGAATTGTTCGACGGCGTAATCAATAAAACACTTCTTTATGAGGTGAATAAGATGTATGAAGCGTCAAAACGCCAGGGCAATGCCTCTTCCAAAACACGTTCTGAAGTCAAAGGCGGCGGCTCCAAGCCCTGGAGACAGAAAGGCACAGGGCGCGCGAGGGTCGGGTCAAGCAGGAACCCTGTATGGAGGCATGGCGGCTCCGCTTTCGGACCCAGACCGCGGGATTACAGTTACACGGTCCCGAAAAAAGCGGTCAGAAAAGCCCTCCTGTCGAGTTTGAACGCCAGATTGACGGAAGACATGATAAAGGCGATATTGAAGATCGATGTGAAAGAGATCAAGACAAGGGAATTTAAAAAGATACTGGATAATTTAAAACTGGGAGGAAAGACCCTTATCGTCGTGAACGAGCCTTCCAGGGAAGTAAGGCTGGCTTCCAGGAATCTGGAGGGCGTTACTTTAAAGGAAAGCAGGAACATAAATGCCAGGGATGTGCTTCTGAACGAATGGTTGCTGATAGAGAAAGATGCGCTGGAAAAACTTACTGAAAGGCTGAGATGAAGACTTCACATGATGTTATAAAAAACATGATACGGACTGAGAAGGGTTCCAATCTGCTGGTTTTTAATAAATACCTGTTTAACGTCGACGTGAACTCCAACAAGATAGAGATAAAAAAAGCTGTGGAGGATATCTATAAGGTGAAAGTCGACAGCGTGCGGATCATGAACATGAAGGGCAAGAAAAAGAGGGTGCGCTACCAGCAGGGGATGACTTCGGCGTGGAAAAAAGCCATTGTCACCCTGAAACCCGAAAGTAGAATCGAGGTAACGTGATATGGGGATAAAAAAATTAAAAGCGTCATCGCCGGCGACGAGATGGACCGCTAAGCTGACTTTCGAGGAGATCACGAAGACTAAGCCCGAAAAAGCGCTCACTAAGAGCCTGGGGAAGACAGGAGGGCGCAACAACAGAGGTCGTAAGACCGTAAGCGGGAGAGGCGGAGGCCATAAGAGGCTTTACAGGATGGTGGATTTCCGTTATTCCAGAAAAGGGGCGAAAGCCTTGGTCGAAGCGGTCGAATATGATCCCAACCGTTCAGCTAATATAGCTCTGGTGCGTTATGAAGACGGGGATAAAAAATATATCATATCGCCGCTGGGCATCAGGGTCGGGACTGTTATAGAATCCGGGCCGGATGTCAAGATAGAAACAGGGAACTCGACCGAACTTAAAAATATACCCCTCGGCAGTACTGTCCATTGCGTAGAACTGGACCCGGGCAGGGGGGCCAAGATAGCCAGGTCGGCAGGCATGGGTGTGATCGTGGCCGCTAAAGACGCGGGGAACGTCCATCTTAGGATGCCGAGCGGAGAGATCAGACTGGTAAAAGAGAACTGTTACGCTACTATCGGCAGGGTCGGGAACCTTGACCACGAGAACGTGGTCCTGGGTAAAGCGGGCAGGACCAGATATAAGGGCCGCAGGCCTAAATCACGCGCGGTTGTCAAAAACCCCGTAGACCATCCCATGGGAGGAGGCGAAGGAAAGTCTTCCGGAGGAAGGCATCCCAGTACACCATGGGGGAAGATCACAAAGGGCCTTAAAACCCGCAGGAAGAAAAAAGCGTCAAGCAGTAAAATCATAAAACGGAGGAAATAATTATGTCGAGGTCAGTAAAAAAAGGGCCTTTTGTGGATGAAAGTCTATTGAAGAAAGTCAGAAGACTCAGGGAAAGCGGGTCAAAAAAACCTGTAAAAACATGGTCCAGACGTTCCGTGGTCATACCTGAATTCGTAGGATTGACCATGATGATACACAACGGTAAAAAATTCCAGTCGGTCTTCATAACGGAAAACATGGTCGGACATAAGTTAGGAGAATTTGCCGTCACAAGGGCTTTTAAACATCACGGCGCGGCTACGAAGATCTCGGTAACTAAAACTTAAAGAAGTGGAAGGTTGTTATTATGCTAGCGAAAGCGGAAGTTAAATATGTAAGGATGTCACCGCGCAAGATCAGGCTGATACTGGATCTTGTAAAAGGGAAGACCGTAGAGGAAGCGAACGCTATCCTTGACAGCCTCAATAAAAGGGCGTCCGGGCCTGTGAAAAAAGTCATAAATTCGGCTTTCAGTAATCTGAATTTTGACAAACAGGACAAAATGATGGAAAAGGATGTTTTTATCTCTAAAGTGAAAGCCGACGGCGGACCGATGCTCATGAGGTACCGTGCAGCTACCATGGGGAGGGCTACTCCCGTGAAGCACCGGACCGCTCATATAATTGTGGAACTTGACAGAACGGTTGAGTCCGGGAACGAAGAAAAAAAACAATCGGAGAACAAATAACATGGGACAGAAAGTACACCCTACAAGTTTCAGGCTGGGAGTAATACGTAACTGGAATTCAAGATGGTTCGCCACCAAAGACCAGTTTGCGGATAATATACTCGCGGATGCCAGGATCAGAAAGATAATCAATAAGGAGATCAGGAACGCGATGATTTCCAGGATAGACATTGAAAGGACGAGTAAACGGGTCAGGATACAGATCTTCGCCGGACGGCCCGGCATGATCATAGGACGCGGCGGCACTCAGATAGAAAAACTGAAAGAGGAAATACAGAAGGTCATAGGCGATGAAAATAAACTGGCGATTGATATCAGGGAAATAAAGAACACCACTCTTGATGCTAAGATAGTCGCCGATAATATCGCGTTCCAGCTGGAAAAAAGGGTAGCGTTCCGGAGGGCGATGAAAAAATCCATGCAGCTTGTCAAAGACGCGGGCGGAGAAGGAGTAAAAATAAGGTGTTCGGGCCGTCTGGGCGGAGCGGAGATCGCCAGGGCTGAAAGTTATAAATTCGGGAAGATACCGCTTCAGACCATAAGAGCCGACATTGATTACGGTTTTTCCGAAGCCAGGACCACATACGGTGTAATAGGTATAAAAGTGTGGATATACAAAGGGGAGAAATTCGACAGGAACGTCGGGAAAGAAAACATTGAGGAGCCATCCCAGAAAAAATAAGGAGCAGTTGAGCCATGGCATTGATGCCCAAAAGAGTAAAATTTAGAAAACAGCAAAGAGGCCGTCGAAAAGGGACAAGCACTTCCGGCAGCAGGATAAACTTCGGCGAATTCGCTTTAAAGGCTATTGAAAGCGCGTGGGTCACCGACAGACAGATAGAAGCCGCGAGGGTTGCCATTATGAGAAAGACCGGCAGGGCCGGCAAGATGTGGATAAGGATATTCCCGGACAAACCCGTGACGAAAACTGCCGCTGAAACCCGTATGGGCAAGGGGAAAGGATCACCGGCGGGCTGGGTGGCCAGCGTAAAAAAAGGAAGAATACTGTTTGAACTGGAAGGTATCCCGCTGGACCTCGCCAGGGCAGCCATGAGGTTATCCGCGCACAAACTCCCGCTTAAAACGAAATTTATCGCGAGAGGAGGACAGGTTTGAAGCCGAGTGAAATAAGGAACATGACAGAAGCGGAGATCGACCAGACGATTTTGACGTTGAAGGAAAAATTATTCAACATCAGAGCTGAAAAGGAGACCGGGAGAGTCGAAAGGCCCCATCATGTACAACAGGTCAAGAGGGATATAGCCAGGTGCTATACGATCTTAAAGGAGAAAATCAGTGAAAAAGAAAACCAGTAAAAAGACCATAGTCGGGGTTGTTATAAGCGACAAGATGGATAAAGTAGTGACCGTCCAGTGGGAAATGAGGAAGAGGCATCCTATGTACGAAAAATTCGTTAAAGAGCACAAAAAATTCAAAGCCAGGGACGAAAAGAACGAGGCGGGTAAAGGAGATCTTGTAAAGGTGGTGGAAACGCGTCCGTTGTCGAAAGATATCCGATGGAGAGTCGTGGAGATCGTTGAAAAAGCGCAAAGGGGTTAGATAAAGATGATTATCATGGGATCAAAGTTAGATGTTGCCGATAATTCTGGGGCGAAAAAAGCTTCTATGATAGGAGTAATAGGACGTTCCGGGACACGGACAGCCGGAATAGGTGATGTTATAACCTGCAACATTAAAGAGTCGACCCCCGGAGCGGAAGTCAAAAAGGGAGAGGTTGTCAGAGGGGTAATAGTCAGGACCGCGTATCCCATAAAGCGCAAGGACGGTACGGTGCTGAAGTTTGACAATAATGCGGTTGTTATTATAGATAAAGACGGGAACCCCCGCGGGACAAGGGTATTCGGACCTGTTGCCAGAGAGTTGCGGCGGAAAAACTACATGAAGATCATTTCATTGGCACCTGAGGTCGTGTAAGGAGGAAACGGGATATGCTTCGTATTAAAAAGAACGATATGGTTAAAGTGCTGGCGGGGAAAGATAAGGGCAAATCCGGCAAGGTGCTTAAAGTGTTCCCGGCGAAAGGCAGGGCTATAGTGCAGGGAGTGAATTTCGTGAAAAAACACACGAGACGCAAACGTCAGGATGAACAGGGAGGTATTGTCGAACAGGAGGAGTCGGTCAATATAGACAATCTGAACGTTATCTGTAAAAGATGTAACAGGGCGACCCGTGTTGGAATGGATATATTGAGCGATGGAAGTAAAGTGCGTTTTTGCAAACGATGTAAAGAGGTGCTTTGACCCCGCTGACGGGCCAGAGGGTATTTAAAGGAGTTAATCAGAGATGACACAGTTGAAAGAACAATACGATAACACGGTCGTTTCCAGGCTGATGGAGAGGTTCGGATATAAGAACAAGATGCAGGTGCCTCATATCGAAAAAATAATAGTTAACGTGGGCATGGGGGATATGGCCCACGAAAAAGACCTGGTGGAAAGCGTCAGGGACGAGCTGGCCACGATAACAGGTCAGAGACCGCAGCTCCGAAAAGCCAAGAAATCGGTCTCGAACTTTAAAATAAGGGAAGGCTCCCCGGTCGGTTACAAAGTCACCCTGCGGGGTATAAGGATGTATGAGTTTCTTGACAGGCTGATAAATTTCTGTATGCCCCGCATCAGGGATTTCAGGGGGGTATCACGCAACGCGTTTGATAAATGCGGTAATTACACCTTGGGTATCAAGGAACAGACGATCTTTCCGGAGTTGAACCTTGATAAAATACCCAGGACGCATGGAATGGATATATGTATAGTGACATCCGCGAAAACCAAGGATGAGGCGTTGTCTTTGCTGGAAGAGCTGGGCATGCCTTTTACGCGGGCTCAAAAGAAGGATTAAAATGGCAAAAGAGTCATTAATAGAAAAATCGAAAAGAACACCCAAATACAGCACAAGGGTTATCACAAGATGCCAGGTCTGTGGAAGGAAAAAGGGATATATGAGGCGTTTTAAGATGTGCCGCATATGTTTCAGGGAGATGGCGTCAAGGGGGGATATACCCGGTGTAAGGAAAGCCAGCTGGTGATCGTTTTTGATTAAACATCCGCTCCCATGGTTTTATACAAGGGGAGAGACGCGGATCCAGGAATAAATCCGGAGGAGAAAATAAATGAGTGTTACAGATTTAATATCCGATCAGTTGACAGTCGTACGCAACGCGATAATGTCCAGGAAAAAAACTGTTACTATTAAAAGGTCCAGTATGCTTGAGGGTATAATGGATATCATAAAAAAAGAAGGGTTTATAGAAAACTACCAGGTTATAGAAGACACCCGGCAGGGAAAGATAAAGGTTTACTTGAAATGGACCGAAGACGGCACCTCGGTGATAGAAAACCTGAAAAGAATATCGACCCCAGGATTGAGGAAACATGTACAGGCGAAAGATGTGAAAGAAGTCATGGGCGGAGTGGGTATTTCTATAATCTCAACCAGTAAAGGGCTGTTGACGGACAGGGAAGCCCGGGAACAGGGAGTCGGAGGAGAGGTCATCTGCCAGGTCTGGTGAGACACGGATCTGCACGGATTTTTACGGATAGACACGGATAAATAAAGGATAGAGGAGAAACAGAGATGTCGAGGGTCGGGAGAAAACTTATAACTATACCGGATGGGGTGAAGGTCCAGGTCGATGGCGCGAAGGTCAAGGTAGAAGCCAAATCGAAAGCCCTGGAACATAATATCCCGGAAGGATTTGTCGTCGAGGTGGAAAACAACCAGGTAATAGTCAAGAGGCCCTCGGATTCCGCGGAAGACAGGTCTCTTCACGGTACGACAAGAAGTCTTATACAGAACATGATCACAGGGTTAAAGGATGGTTTCGAAAAAAAGCTTGAAATACAGGGCGTAGGATACAAGGCGCAGATGAAAGGAAAGGTCCTGGCGCTTGAAATAGGAAAATCGCATACGGTTAATTTTGAGGTCCCCGAAGGGATAACGATCGAAACGCCCAGCCAGACTGAAATAGTGGTCAAGGGCATAGACAAACAGAAAGTCGGTGTGACCGCGGCCGATATAAGGGGCCTGTATCCGCCGGAACCTTATAAAGGTAAAGGTATACGTTATTCCGGAGAGTATGTGCGCCGGAAACAGGGCAAAAGCATAGCGTAACCCGGGCGGTATCGCGCAAGATGGAGTAACAGGAGTAATAAAGGAAAAAGGAAATAGTGATGGATAAGATAACAAGAATGAACAGGAGAAGAAAATCCATAAGGAAACGTATCACGGGAACGGGTGAACGGCCCAGGATGCGCATAAATAAAAGTCTGAACAATATTTATGTCCAGATAATAAACGACTTCGAAAACAAGACAATATGCGGTTTGTCGACGAACTCTCAGGCCGTAAAAGACAAGATCAGCGCGGTGTGTAGAAAAAATACCAGCGCGGCGACCGTTCTTGGGAAAGAACTGGCTCAACTTGCGGCGTCAAAAGGCGTGAAAAAAGTGGTCTTCGACAGGGCGGGATATAAATATCATGGAGTAGTGAAAGCTCTCGCGGAAAGTGCCAGGGAGAACGGGTTAGAATTTTAGGAGGGACAAGTAATGCCAGTAGAGGAAAAAAACGAGAACACCGGTACACCGGAAAAACAAAACGGAGAGGTTTCTGAAAAGGAAATGAACCAGGAAGAAACCCAGGCAGCCGCGGATGTAAAAGAAAAAGCTGCGGCCGAAGAAGCCGCCTCAACCCGGGAAGGCGAAGCCTCAGCGACAAAGAAAAAGAAAACCGGCAGGGCGAGGCAGGATAAACGTCAGGATGAGAAAGCCGCGGATGAAAACCAGGAAGAGACTGTAGAGCGGGTAGTCAAAATAAACAGGGTTTCCAAGGTTGTCAAGGGCGGGAAGAATTTTTCATTCAACGCGCTGGTAGTGGCAGGCGACGGTAAAGGGCGTGTAGGTATAGGATTTGGTAAATCGAACGAAGTAGTGGGTGCGATAGTGAAAGGCACTTCCGAGGCGAAGAAAAATTACCGCAAGATAAATCTTATGGGAGATACAATACCGCATGAGATAATAGGCAGGTTTAAAGCTACTCATGTAGTCCTTAAACCGGCCAGTCCCGGTACGGGCGTTATAGCCGGAGGTCCCGTCAGGGCTATGTGTGACGCGGTGGGGATAAAGAACATCCTTACCAAAAGCCTTGGGTCCAGAAACACGAGTAACGTGATAAAAGCCACGATGGATGGTCTTTCAAAACTACGTTTAAAAAGAAGAGGATGAAATGGTCTTAAAGATACAGGATCTGAAAAAACCCAGGGGTTTGAAAAGAAAGAAAAAGAGAGTCGGCAGAGGTATAGGTTCCGGGAAAGGCAAGACCTCCGGTAAGGGGCATAAAGGCGCTAAAGCCAGGTCAGGAGGGGGGACATATAACCCGGGGTTTGAGGGCGGACAGATGCCGCTTATAAGACGTATACCCAAAAGGGGTTTTACCAATAAATTCAAGAAAAAATGGAATGTACTTAACATCGGTGACCTCGAGGGGATGGACAAAGTGGAAAGCGGCAGCGTTGTCGACAAGGATTTTTTGATTAAGAACCGGATATTGAGGAAGAAAAGCCTGCCGTTAAAAATATTGGGAAAAGGTGAGTTGAAAAAGAAAATAACCGTTAAAGCGGACGCTTTTTCAGGAGCCGCCAAAGAGGCCATTGAAAAAGCCGGCGGGGACGCCCAGACAGTTTAAGAGGAGTATCCAGTGCTTGATTCTATAGCTAATGTATTTAAGATCCCGGATCTGCGAAAGAAAGTTATGTTTACTCTGGCGATGGTGGCAGTATACCGTATAGGGGCGTTTATACCTACACCGGGGATAGACGGCGCGAAACTTGCGCAGTTCTTTGATAATATTGCGAGGACACAGGGCGGGACACTTTTCGGGATCATGAACATGTTTTCGGGCGGAGCCATGAGAAGATTGACCATATTCGCGCTCGGCATCATGCCTTATATTTCTTCTTCGATCATCCTGCAGCTTTTAACCACTGTTATACCCGCGCTTGAGAGGCTGGCGAAACAGGGTGAAGAGGGAAGGCGCGTAATAAACCAGTATACGCGTTATGGTACAGTCGTATTATCCTTGATACAGGCGTTTTTTATCTCATTATGGCTGGAAAACCCCGCCAGGTTCCAGGGGATGCAGATAGTGCCTAATCCCGGATGGGGATTTCGCCTGCTTACGATGATAACCCTGACCACAGGGACAGCTTTTATCATGTGGCTTGGCGAACAGATACAGGAGAAAGGTATCGGGAACGGCATCTCACTTATAATAACCGCCGGTATTGTCTCAAGGATGCCTGCGGCTGTTTTCCAGATAGTCACCCTGTTGACACCCGGGACAAGAGGAGAAGCGCAGATAGATCCTTTCAAGCTTGTTTTCCTGCTCTTGATGTTCGTAGCGGTCGTTGTCTCGGTCGTGATGATCACACAGGGACAGAGAAAAATACCTATACAATACGCTAAAAGGATAGTCGGCAGGAAGATCTACGGGGGCCAAAGCACTTTTATACCGCTCAGGGTGAACCAGAGCGGTGTAATACCGATAATCTTCGCGCAGTCGATAATACTGTTCCCGGCTACTATCGCCGGGCTTGTTCCCAATCAGGCTATACAGGGGGTAGCCAGCGCGTTGATGATGGGCAGGCCCTTATACTATGTTTTTTACAGCCTGTTGATAATGTTTTTCGCGTATTTTTACGCGGCAATAACTTTTAACCCGATAGAAATGGCTAATAACATGAAAAGGTTCGGAGGTTTCGTCCCGGGTATCAGGCCGGGACGGCAGACCGCGGAATACCTGGATTTTATAATGACCCGTATCACTTTGCCGGGGGCGATATTCCTTACGGTCATAGCGGTCTTACCTACCGTTATAAACAGCAAGCTCGGTATACCGTATCTTGTGGCGAGTTTCTTCGGTGGGACGGGTTTACTGATCATTGTAGGGGTCATGCTGGATACGATGCGTCAGATAGAATCACATTTATTGATGAGGCATTATGAAGGTTTTATGAAAAAAGGCAGAGTGAAAGGTCGCATGTGATGGAAAACGCGAAACCGATAAACATGGTTCTTCTCGGCCCGCCCGGGGCGGGCAAAGGCACCCAGGCCACGAGGCTTATCGAGGCATATAAGCTGCTTCATATATCGACCGGCGATATGTTAAGGGAAGCTGTTAAAGAAGGCGGGGACCTTGGTGGTAAATTGTCGGATTATATGAACAGGGGTGAGCTTGTCCCTGACGAGATCGTGACGAAAGTCGTGATCGAAAGGATGTCCAGGCCGGACGCGCAGGGCGGGGTGATACTTGACGGTTATCCGCGTACCTGTAAACAGGCCGAATCGCTGGATGCGGCTTTAGCCGGGTCGGGGAAGAGACTGAATATAGTCCTTTATTTCGGGACTTCGGAGGATGTTCTTATTCAGAGGCTGTCCGGCAGAAGGATATGCAGGGGTTGCGGCAGGATATTCCATACAGTCAACATGCCCCCGAAAGTCGAGAATATATGTGATGATTGTGACGGGGAATTATACCAGCGCGAAGATGATAAACCGGAAACGGTAAAAAACCGTTTGAAAGTTTATGAGCAAAGCACTCATGAACTTATAGAGTATTACCGTGAAAAAGGGCTTTTGCAGGAAGTTGACGGGAGCGCGCCGGCAGAGGAGCTTTTTGAAGCGATACACGTTCTTTTTCAAGAAAAAGGCTTGATTTAAATGACATTTGTCAAGGACAGGAAGGAACTCCGGAAGATCAGGAGTTCGGGGCATGTGATAAAAGAGGTTTTCAGCTATCTGGAGGAGAGAGTCAGCCCCGGGGTGACGACAGCTGAACTGGACAAGGAAGTCGAGAAGCTGATAAAGGAAAGAGGCGGTATTCCGGCGTTCAAGGGGTACAGGGGATATCCCGCGAGTATTTGTACATCGATAAACAACGTGGTAGTGCATGGTATCCCGTCCGATTCCGATATTCTCGAAGAGGGCGATATCATAAGTATAGATGTCGGTGTCAAGAAAAACGGGTATTTTACGGACGCGGCAAGGACTTATCCGGTAGGGGATATCAGCCCGGAAGTGAAGGACCTGCTGGATGCGTGCAGGGAAAGCCTTTTTGCGGGCATAGAAGAAGCTGTCGAAGGCAACAGATTATCTGATATATCACACGCGATAGAAAGCCTGGTCAGTAAAAGGGGATATAAAGAAGTCAGGTCTTTTGTAGGGCATGGGATAGGTAAAAATCTGCATGAATCCCCGGAAGTCCCTAACTGGGGGGAAAAAGGGAAGGGCCTGCTTTTGAAAGAAGGACTGGTCCTGGCGATCGAACCGATGGTAAATTCCGGTGTCAGGGAAGTTAAAATATTGGATGACGGATGGACAGCGGTGACTTGTGACGGCGGGTGGTCGTCCCATTATGAACATACTGTCATTGTAGGCAGAAAAAATGCGGAGGCATTGACGTGAGTCCGAAAGAAGAACCCATTGTAATGGAAGGAGAAGTAGTAGAGGTTTTGCCCAACGCGATGTTCAGGGTAAAATTACCTAACGGACATATTGTTCTGGCACATGTTTCCGGCAAGATGAGGATGTATTTTATACGCATAGTCCCCGGGGATTCCGTTGTTGTGGAAGTATCGCCCTATGATTTGACCAGGGGAAGAATTATAAGGAGAGATAAATAATCATGAAGGTAAGATCCAGTGTTAGAAAAATGTGCCCGAAATGCAAGATCATAAGGAGAAAAGGGGTAGTAAGGGTCATTTGCGTAGACCCGAAACATAAGCAGAAACAGGGGTAAACTGATTTTTCTGGAAATCAACATGAGAGGGCATCGGATATCCGGACAGGGATGACAGGTTTAATATAAATTGAGGAGTATATAATGCCGAGAATAATAGGAATCGATATACCGAAAGAAAAAAGAGTTGAGGTGGCTCTGACATATATATATGGCATAGGGCTTACGACATCGCAAAAAATTTTATCCGAAACCGGGATCTCACCGGACAAAAGGGCGAAGGACCTTGATGATAATGAGATCACGGCTATAGCGAAATGTATCCAGGACAGGTACCAGGTCGAAGGTGACCTGAGGAGGCTGCATAACTCTAACATAAAACGGCTTATGAGTATAGGGACTTACCGGGGTCACAGGCACAAACGCAACCTGCCTTGCCGCGGTCAAAGGACCAGGACAAATGCCAGGACCAGGAAAGGGCCCAAGAGAACAGTGGGCGCTTTTAAAGATAAAGCTATGAGAAAATCCATTTCCGCATCTCAGTCGACCAAATAACGTATCGGGGGGTGACGGGTTTTTACACGCGGGGAAGGAATATTGAAGAGGAAAATACAGGGAGATAAAAGTGCAGAAGAGAAAGACAAGAAGACGTAAGAAGATATTGACGAAGATATCTAACGGGATTGTCCATGTCCATTCGACATTTAATAATACCATTGTCACGGTGACGGACCAGAAAGGCAAGGTCCTTTGCTGGTCTTCGTCAGGTTCTTCGGGTTTCAAGGGGTCGAGGAAATCCACTCCCTTTGCGGCGAGCATAGCGGCAAGAGATGTCGCGAAAAAAGCCAGGGATCACGGTATAAGCGAGATCAAAGTGCGGTTGAATGGGCCCGGGGCGGGCAAGGAAAGCGCGGTAAGGAGTCTGCGCGCCGAAGGTTTTCAGATAACCGGGATAGTCGATATTACGCCTACGCCGCATAATGGATGCCGACAGAAAAAACGCAGGAGAATATAAAAGGAGATAGTATAAATGGCTAGGAAAATTGGATCAGCTTGCAGACTTTGCCGCAGTGAGGGCGAGAAACTGTTTTTGAAAGGGGTCCGCTGTAATACGGATCGATGCGCCATAGCTCGAAGGGAATATTCGCCGGGACAGCATGGAATAACAAAAAGGCGTAAAAAACCCTCGAACTATGCTTTACAGCTCAGGATGAAACAGAAAGTCAAAAGGATATACGGTGTGCTTGAAAAACAATTTAAGCTTTATTTCATAAAAGCTGACAGGTCAAAAGGCGTTACGGGCGAGGTCCTGCTGCAGTTACTGGAAAGGCGGCTTGACAACCTTGTTTACAGGGCATGTTTCGCGGAGTCACGCGCCAGGGCCAGGCAGCTTGTAAGGCATAGATTTGTAAAGGTCAACGGGAGAAAGGTGGATATACCGTCATATCTTATAAAAGCGGGCGATACGATAGAGTTAACGGGTAAAGAACAGCAGGAAAAAGCCATCAAAGAGACGTTTAAAACACTTGAAGACAGGGGGGTGCCGGAGTGGCTGGTCGTAGAGTCCGAGGCGCTTTCAATAAAGGTCGAAAGGCTGCCCGTAAAAGCGGATATCGGCATGGATATAGAAGAGAACCTTATCGTCGAGCTATATTCTAAATAACAGCGGTCTTGGCAGGAACACAGGACATCTCGTCCTGAGAGATGGCGCCAATAAACAGGAGGACATGAGAAATGGGGATGAAGTTAAAAAACTTTGAATTGCCAAAGAGGATAGTTTTTGATGAGAATACTTACACTTCCGACTATGGCAGGATCGTCGCGGAACCTTTTGAGAAAGGATATGGTGTTACTATAGGCAATTCTCTGAGGAGGATATTGCTTTCATCGATAGAAGGCACAGCTGTTACAAAAGTCAAGATAGAGGGTGCGCTTCATGAATTTTCTTCGATAACTGGGGTATTGGAAGATGTGCCCCAGATCATTATGAATATCAAGGGCCTGGTCCTCCGGTCACATTTTAAGAATCCAAAATCGATGTTCATATCAGTCAGTAAAAAAGGCGATGTTACGGCCGGAGACATAAAAACCGATGAGACCGTCGAGATTATAAACCCGGAACATCATATTGCCACATTGACGCAGGATGCTAAATTCGAAATGGAACTTGTGGTGGAGCGGGGCCGGGGATATGTGCCCGCTGAAAGGAACAAGGCTGGCGATGAGCCGATAGGGCTCATCGCGGTCGATTCCCTGTTTTCTCCCGTGAAAAGAGTGAACATCGATATTATGGATACCAGGGTAGGCCATATTACAGATTATGACAAACTTGTACTAGAAATATATACGAATGGAAGCATGGAACCCAAAGAGACGCTGCTGTACGCTTCTAATATACTTCAGCGTCATTGCGATGTGTTCATGACCATAGGCAAATTGCCGGAAGAGATAGAAGAAGAGGAGGAGGAAGCAAAGGACAAGGAAGAGCTCAGGCAGAAGTTAAATAAACCGATTTCCGAACTTGAACTTTCGGTACGCAGCTCTAATTGCCTTGCTGAAGCCAACATAAGGACGATAGGGGATCTGGTCCACAAAAAAGAAACAGAGATGCTCAAGTATAAGAATTTCGGAAAAAAATCACTTACGGAGATAAATGAGATCCTCAGCTCGATGGGTATGCATCTGGGTATGGAAATCGATGAAGATTAAAGGGTAATGAAAAGAGGGAATAGATGAGACATTTGAATAAAAAGGGAAGGTTAAACAGGAATATAAGCCATCGCAAAGCTTTGCTCAAGAACATGACCATAAGTCTTTTTAGATATCAGAGGATAGAGACCACGCTGGCAAAGGCTAAAGCCTTAAAAAGTTTCGCGGAGCCGTTGATCACCATGGCAAAAAAAGAACCTGGATCTGTTTCCGCTAAGCGCCGGGCATTTAAAAAACTGTGCGACAAAGATATAGTCAAGGTCCTGTTCCGTGACCTGGCGCCGCTTTATAAAGACATACCCGGAGGCTATACCAGGATAATACCGCTGGGAGCCAGAAAAGGGGACGGCGCCAAGAAAGTCATACTTGAACTTACAAAAAAAACCCTTTCGGATGATGAACTTCCGGGGAAAGGCAAACCGAAAGAGTCAAAAAAGGCCTCACGGGGAAAAGCCGGGTCAAAGTCCAGAGCACCTAGGAGCAAGGGCCCCGGAGCGAAAAAGAAGACCGCGGATGAAGAAAAAGCCGAAAAGAGCGCGGATACAACCAGCGCTCCCGATATAGATGTAGTGAAAAAAGAGGAACATTTTGTCGAGGATGTCAAAAAAGAGAAAGCGAAAAAAGAGCAGAAAAAGATAAGCAGCAAAGGTATTTTTAAAAGATTCAGAAGAAAATCAATAGGCTGAAAACTATATCTAGGTGTTTTATTCATTTGCATCGGATCAAAAAGCAGGAAACGGATAAACAGCTGTAAAGCGGCGTCTGTTTTCTGCTTTTTTTTTGAAGAAATTTATTATCAATATTTTAATCCCGCCGGATGCCGGTGTTGAAAGAAAAGCCGGATGTGTTCTCGATGCGCGGTCCCGGCTGCAGGTGCTGATTATGAGCGATCAACTTACTCCGATGATGAAACAATATTTTGCTATCAAGGAACAGAACCCCGGTTCTATCCTTTTTTTCAGGCTGGGTGATTTTTATGAGATGTTCTTCGATGATGCGCTGGAAGCGAGCAGGATCCTTCATATTACACTTACCTCAAGAGGCAAAGTCAAAGGCCAGAAGATCCCCATGTGCGGGGTACCGTTTCACGCGGCGGATAATTATATCGCGCGTCTCGTGAAAAACGGTAAAAAAGTCGCGATATGCGAGCAAGTCGAGGAACCGGCCCCCGGTAAGAATATCGTAAAACGCGAGATAATAAAAATAATAACACCCGGTACATTTATAGCGGATGAGCTTCTCGAGGAAGCCGTCAACAAGTACATATTATCGATCTTTCCCGGGAAGGATAATTACGGATTGGCATATTCCGATATTTCTACCGGTGAGTTCCGTGTAACAGAGATACATAATGAAGAGGATCTTTTTTCCGAACTTTACAAAATATCTCCTTCTGAATGCCTTGTGCCGGGGGCTTTTACCGGCGAGGCACGCTTTAAACTTATCACCGATGTCAATCTGGGAAGTATTACGAAGGCCGATGACTGGTTATTTGATTACGGGTTCTCGGAGAATGAGATCAGGGAGCATTTCAAGGTAAAAGATCTTTCGGGGTTCGGTTGTAAGGGCATGGCGTCCGCTATATGTGCGGCCGGCGCATTGTTGAAATATCTGAAAAATACCCAGAAAAACAGGCTTGATAATATAGATGTGATAACTACTTATAAGGTTGATCAGTATATGACGCTGGACAGGAATTCTCAGCGGAATCTGGAACTCATACACAGTATGGAAGATATGTCGGCGAAGGGTACATTGTTGGAAGTGCTGGACGACACAAAGACCCCCATGGGTAAAAGACGTTTGAAAAACTGGATATTGAACCCGTTGATCTCCGCCGAAGCGATAGATCAACGGCTTGACGCGGTGCAGATCCTGTTGAAAGACAGTACTATGCGGAAAGATGTGCGCGGTCTTCTGGACGATATATATGATATAGACAGGTTATCGAACAAAGTCAGCCTGGGCACCGCCAACGCCAGGGACGTCGTAAGCCTTTCAATGTCCCTGAAAAACATAAAAAGGCTTCGTGAGTCGCTTGGCCGGGTATCCCGCGGTTTGCTTGTGGAGATACACGAGGGGCTGGAGGATTTTAAGGATGTCACGGGATGGATAGATACGTGTATCGTTGACGAACCGCCGGTATCTGTAAAAGACGGGGGCATTATCCGCAGGGGATACGATAGATCCGTGGACGAGTTAAGGGATATAATCGAAAACGGTAAGGACTGGCTTATCGGTTTGCAGCGGGATGAAGTGGAAAAAACAGGTATAAGTTCCCTGAAAGTCGGGTATAACAAGGTCTTCGGGTATTATATAGAGGTCACTAAGACCAATCTTGACGCTGTACCGCCACACTATATACGAAAGCAGACACTTACTAACGCGGAGAGATTTATTACACAGGACCTGAAAGAGTATGAGTCAAAGATCGTGGGTGCGGAAGAGCGTATCAAAGCCATCGAATATGATATATTCATCAAATTGCGCGAACGAATAGCGGGAGAGATCGAAAGGCTGAAAAAGGCGTCGGGATATATCGCGGACCTTGATATATTCTCGAATTTTGCCGATGTCGCCTCAAAAGGAAACTATGTGCGGCCTGTGGTAAATGCCGAGAGTGTCATCCGGATCAGGGACGGCCGGCATCCGGTTCTTGAGAAAATACTTAAAGACAAGGAGTTCATACCTAACGATATAGATATCGGAGGTGCTGAAGCTCGGATATTCATTATCACGGGGTCTAACATGGCCGGAAAATCCACCTATATAAGACAGGTAGCTCTTATTACGGTAATGGCCCAGATGGGATGTTTTGTGCCGGCCAGAGAAGCGCTTATCGGTATTGTGGACAGGGTCTTTACACGGGTAGGGGCTTCGGACAGGTTGTACCGGGGTATGAGCACCTTTATGGTGGAGATGCTCGAAACCGCTAATATACTGAACAATGCCACAGAAAGAAGCCTCATAATACTGGATGAGATAGGCCGGGGTACCAGCACTTATGACGGCGTATCTATCGCGTGGGCGGTCGTAGAATATATATATGAAAAGTTCAATGGCGCGAAAACACTTTTTGCCACTCATTTTCACGAACTGACCGAGCTTGCGGAGAAGATGGAGGGATTAAAAAATTATAATCTTTCCATCAAGGAATGGGGGGATGAAGTCATTTTTCTTTATAAGGCTATAGAGGGCAGCTGTGATGAGAGTTTTGGGATACATGTAGCTAAATTGGCGGGTATGCCTGACGCGGTGGTCACGCGCGCGCGTAAAATATTGGACAATCTGCAGAAAGATTCGCTTCTGGGAGGTACTTTTGCCAAATTTTCGGGAAAAGACGGGACAAAAGAAAAACAGTTGGATCTTTTCGCGAAAGATAACAGTGAACATCCCGTTGTGAAAGAACTGAAGGGATTGGACATCAACAGCATGACACCGATCGAGGCTTTAAAGAAGATCCTGGAGCTCAAGGATGAAATAGGCCGGGAATGATCAACTGGCCGCAGGGGAGCGGATAAAAGTATATCTGGAGGGTGGAGATCATGGCTGAAAATAAAGTACAGGTGCTGGATGATCAGGTCATAGGGAAGATATCAGCCGGAGAAGTCGTAGAGAGGCCCGCTTCAGTAGTGAAAGAACTCATGGAAAATGCGCTGGATGCCGGTGCGGACAGTATTGATATCGAGATCGAAAATTCAGGGAAGACACTCATAAGGATCGCGGATAACGGTGAGGGTATGTCGGCTGGAGATGCCAGGCTATCCTGTATGCGGCACGCTACCAGCAAACTCAGGGATATAGAAGACCTGGAAAGCCTGAAAACACTGGGTTTCCGCGGGGAAGCACTTGCGAGCATATCGGCTGTCTCCGTTATGGAAATAATTACCCGGTCAGGAGATGCCCCGGAGGGTATAAGCCTGTCTCTCGAGAACGGCAAGGTCCTGCGGGAGCGGCCGGCCGGCCGGGTGCGGGGAACCACTGTCGAAGTCCGGAATATCTTCTATAATGTGCCGGCACGCAAAAAATTTCTGAAAAAAGATTCAACCGAACTTTCCGCCATCGTGGACATAGTGGGAAAATATGTAATTTCGAGGGCGGGGACAGGCTTTGTTTTAAAACAGAAAGGCCGGGAGATATTCAACGTACCGCCGGATACGGACCTCCTGGAAAGGATCCGCGTAGTCATGGGAAATGGAACCGCCGGGGGCATGGTGGGCGTGGATTTTTCATCGGGTAAATACAGGATAAAAGGATACGTGAGCCGTCCCGCCTGCACAAGAAAAGACAGGAATGCCCAGGTGTTTTTTGTAAACGATCGGTTCGTAAGGAGCAAACTTATCAGTGCAGCCCTCCAGGACGCTTACCGGAGCCTCCTGGAAAGGGGAAGGTACCCTTTATGTGTTTTGTTTATAGACACGGACCAGAAGTCGGTCGATGTGAATATCCACCCCACAAAATTACTTGTCAAATTCCAGGATGAAAAGGAACTGAGAGAAACCGTCATAACAGGGATAAAAGAAGTTTTCAGTGTGACAAAGGCTGATGGGAAAATCCCGTACGGGGACGGACATGAGTTAAACGGCGCCGGCCGGCACGAGACATTTAAAGTCCCGGTTTATCCCGAAATACCCGATGAGCAGAAAGAGTTCGAGTATGACCGTGATTTTATGAAGGGCCTGACATATGAAAAAAAGGGGGCCTCCCCGGTCGCTGTACCGGCGAAACCGCATGGCGGGTCCGGCATACTTGAAAGCTGGAACAGCGTTTTCCAGGTGGGAAGTTGTTATATTGTGCAGTTGAAAGATGACCGCATAGTGGTGACAGACCAGCATGCCGCGCATGAGAGGATCTTATACGAACATTTCAGCCGCAGAGTCGATTCAATGTCCGGGGAAGTGCAGAACCTGCTGTTCCCGGTCAAGATCGACCTTTCGGCTTCGGAATCTGTCGTTATGAACCGTATAATCGGGGAATTCAAAATACTCGGTTTTGAAATAGAACCATTTGGACAGAATACGTTTATTATCCGGTCAGCCCCGCCGATCCTGAAAGACAGAGATATAAAAAGCGTGATATCGGATGTACTGGCGGATATGTCCGAAGGCAGGCTTGCGGAGATGGAAGTGATAGATGAGCTTGTGAAGGTGACTTCATGCAGGGCGGCAATAAAGTCGGGGGACCGGCTGACCTCCGATGAGATGATAACGCTGCTGGAACAGCTGAAGAGATGTGAGCTCCCGTTTACCTGTCCGCACGGCCGCCCGACTTCTTTTGATATAACATTGGACGAACTGGAAAAACGCTTCAGACGAAAATAATAACACGGATATACACGGATTTCTGTTTGCACGGATTAACACGGATGGAACTCAGGGGGCAATTCCATGTAATTGCCCGTGAAATACGGGAGACGATTCTATGAATAAGAAAAAAGCCGGTCAAATTTACAAGATCCTCATCAAGACCTATCCCGAAGTCACAACGGCACTTTTACATAAAAATCCTTTACAATTACTGGTAGCCACGGTTCTTTCGGCACAATGCACCGACGCAAGGGTGAACATGGTGGTGAAAGACCTGTTTGAAAAGTACAAGACACCCGGAGATTATGCACGGTCCGTGAAAAGCGAGCTTGAGAATGAGATCCGTTCAACCGGGTTTTACAGGAATAAAGCTAAAAATATAAGGGCAGCGGCTGAAAAGATCATAAAGGATTATAACGGTAAAGTCCCGGATAATATGGAAGATCTTATAACGCTGCCCGGGGTGGCCAGGAAAACGGCGAATATAGTATTGTTCCACTCTTTCGGGAAGAACGAAGGTGTAGCTGTGGATACTCATGTCAAACGGTTGAGTGGCAGGCTGGGCCTGACGGCTAATTCGGATCCCGTAAAAATAGAAAAAGACCTTATGGGCCTGTTTGATAAAAGCAGATGGGGTAAGTTGTCGAATTTACTTATTGCCCATGGGAGGGCTGTGTGTTATGCCCGTAAGCCGGTGTGTGATGAATGCAGGCTAAACGGTCTCTGTCCGTCGGCGGGTAAGGTGTAGGAAACTACGGGCTTCCGCCTGTGAAAAGAGGGAGCATGAAAAAGACGACCGCATTTCTGATATCAATAGCCATAACAACAACGATTACAACCAGTTGCAGGGAATTGCCCGGTTCTCCCGGGGACGGTGAGTATAAAGTAAAAAACGTGATTGACGGAGACACTGTCGAACTGACTAACGGTTTGAAAGTGCGTTACACCGGGATAGATACCCCTGAGACAAGGTACAGGTCGGGCGGTGAGTGGATATTTGACCCTGAATCCTTTGCCGTATCAGCCAGGGATTTTAATCGTTCGCTGGTATATGGCAATGTCGTCAGGCTTGAGTTCGATGAAGAGAAAACAGATAAATACGGCCGGTGGCTCGCTTATGTTTTTACAGATAACGGGATGATGGCTAATGAGGAACTTATCCGGGAAGGCCTGGCAATGGTCTATACATTTTTGCCGAATACCAGATACTATGACAGGCTGATAGCCGCCCAGGAAGAAGCACGGATCAATCGCCGAGGACTCTGGAAAGACCCGGCGCCCATTCTGCCCGTGGAGGCTAAAGATCATATCGGGCAATTCGGGACGGTCTCCGGAAGGGTAACAGATGTAAAAATGTCTCCCCGGCGTATATGCCTTTATCTTGACAAAGACCCGGACAGGATGTTAAGAGTGGTCATATTTACCCGTAATTTACCTCTTTTCCATAATAAAGGAATTGATGCCGCAGAAGATTATGTGGATGAACATGTTGTAGTCACAGGGAAGATCGAACATGATAACGGCTGTTTTATAGCGGTAGATAACCCCCATCAGATAAAGATATTAAGCGTCAAAGAATGATACCAAAAATTGAATATTCCTCGCAACTATTTTATCTATAAGGCTTTACTGGAAAATACTGTCTTATAATATTAAAATATATCCTTGTAATATATATAATATTATGCTATTTTATTGTAGCTTTGATTTAATGATAAAAAGGGAGGCAATATGTATTCTAAACGTGTATCCGGTGTTCAGCCTTCCGCGACTTTAGCCATAACTTCCAAGGCGAAGGCTATGCTCAGGGACGGAGAAGATGTCGTGGTCCTTGCGGCAGGTGAGCCGGATTTTGATACACCGGTAATAATAAAAGAAAAAGCCAAAAAAGCTATCGATGAAGGTTTTACAAAATATACTCCGGCGGGAGGGATTGTAAGCCTCAAGGAAACGATATGCCGCAAACTTTTCGATGAAAACGGCCTTGAATATACTGCGGACAATATAGTCATTTCCTGCGGGGCGAAACATTCTTTATACAATATAATGCAGGCCATATGCGATCCCGGGGATGAGGTCCTGATAATAAGCCCGTACTGGGTAAGTTATCCCGAGATGGCCAGGCTGGCCGGAGCGGTTCCGCGTATTGTCCCGGCTTACAGGGAAAACGGGTTTAAGGCAAAAATCGAGGATATTGCAAAAAATATCAATCCGGGGACCAGGAGTCTGATCATAAATTCTCCTTCTAACCCTGCCGGTGTAGTGTATGATAAAAAGGAACTGGCGGCGATCTCCGATCTGTGCCTGGAAAAAGGGGTGCGGGTCATAAGTGATGAGATATATGAGAAGATACTTTATGACGGGAAAAAACATGTGTCCACGGCTTCTTTGTCGGATGATGCGCGTGAAAATACCATCCTGGTCAATGGTGTCTCAAAAAGTTTTTCCATGACCGGATGGAGAATAGGATATATAGCGGCAGAAGAGGGGCTTATAAAGAAAATAACAATCTTGCAGAGCCATTCCACTTCGAATCCCTGTTCTATAAGCCAGGCGGCTGCTGAATGTGCCCTGACGGGGGATCTGTCCGGGATCCTGGAAAAAAACAGATCTGAATTCGAAGGCAGAAGAGATCTGGTGATGGACCTTCTGAAAGGGGCGGAAAAACTGGATCCATTCAAACCGGAAGGCGCTTTTTATCTGTTCTGTGATATCTCCGGAACTGGTATGGATTCAGTCACATTCGCGCGGAAACTTCTGGAAGAGAAAAAAGTCGCCATTATCCCCGGGGGGCCTTTCGGGGAGGATGGGTACATAAGGATAAGTTTTGCGACAAGCCGTGAAATGATCAGGGAAGGGATAGGCAGGATAGTAGAGTGGGTTGATGGTCAGGTTTTTTAAAATGCTATGCGCTTTGCGCCATGCGCTATGCGATATTAAGGGATAGCTGAAAGGGAGACAGGATGAGGCAGACAATAGTTGAAAAAATATTTTCCGCGCATTCCGGTAAAAGAGCAAGATCCGGAGATATTATTATCGCGAACGTCGATTACTGTTTCGGACAGGATGGGACCAGCGCCTTGATCATCGACAGTTTTCGAAAAATGGGAGTCGAAAGGGTGTTTGACCGTGACAGGTTCTCGATGGTAATAGACCATTCGGCGCCGAGCCCGAACATCGGGGTATCCGCGATACACGATAAGATGCGGGGGTTTTCCAGGGAACACGGCGTTAAATTATTTGATATTGGATGCGGGGTATGTCATCAGCTTATACCGGAAAGCGGCCACGTGACATGCGGTGACCTTGTAATAGGGGCTGATTCCCATACCTGCACATACGGCGCTTTGAACGCTTTCGCTTCGGGAGTAGGTTCTACCGACCTTGCCATAACCCTGGCGAGTGGGAAGAACTGGTTCAGGGTCCCTGACACGATAAGGATAAACATCAACGGCCGCTTACCTAAGGGTACTTATTCCAAAGACGCTATACTGCATATAATAGGTGATCTTGGCGCGGCGGGAGCTACGTATAAAGCCGCGGAAATATACGGGGATATCATAGATAATATCAGCATGGACGCCAGGTTCACCGTTTCAAACATGGTTGTGGAAATGGGGGCTAAGTGCGGGATCATGGCGGCGGATAAAAAGACGCTGGCCTGGGCGAAAAAGCACAGTGTGAACGAACCCAAACCCGTTGAGGCGGATGCGGACGCTAGATATTCAGAGATAAGGGAATACGATTTTTCGGAGTTATCCCCGCAGGTAGCTATGCCGCATACGGTTGATAATGTGTGCAATATTGAAGAAGTGGAAGGAACACATATAGATGAAGTTTACATAGGTACCTGTACCAACGGCAGGCTGGAAGACCTGGAAATAGCTGCCCGGATACTTAAAGGAAAAAATGTCGCTCCGGAAGTAAAATTGATAATAACCCCCGCTTCTAAGACTGTTTTTCTGGATGCTATTAAAAAGGGCTATATAGATGTTTTTATTGATGCCGGAGCGGTTGTGAATAATCCCGGCTGCGGTCCGTGTGTAGGCACTCATCAGGGAGTCCTTGCCGACGGTGAAAACGCGTTTTCAACGGCTAACAGAAATTTTAAAGGCAGGATGGGCAACCCTAACGGAAATATTTACCTTGGCAGCCCGGCGACAGCCGCGGCTACCGCGATAGCGGGTGTGATAGCGGATCCCCGGGAATATAAGAAGAGGCTGTGATCTTTAAGGCAGGGACACTGCATGCCATGTTCCTGCAGTAAATACACGGAATACGATAAAAAAGGAGAAAAAATGCCATTTGTTCATCGTTTGAAGGTTTCTGATGACATCAATACCGATTATATAATATCAGGGAGATATAAATTTAAGATCCAGGATGAAAAAGAACTGGCTAAACATATCTTCGAAGATCTTGAAGAGGACTTTCATAAAAAGATCAAACCCGGTGATTTCCTGGCTGCGGGCAATAATTTCGGCTGCGGTTCATCCAGGGAACAGGCCCCGATCGCTTTAAGGGCAAGCGGATTAAAGGCTGTATTGGCGAAAAGTTTTGCCAGGATATTCTATCGTAACGCTTTCAACGTGGGGTTATGCCTTATAGAGTGCGAGACCAGGTTCATTGACGATCTTGACGAACTTGAACTTGATATGGAAAATAATCTCGTAAAAAATATTACAAAAGGCCTGAACATAGATATAAAGCCGGTTCCGAGGATAATGGCGGAATTTCTCAAGTCCGGAGGCGTAGTCGAGTATTTTAAGGGGAAAAAGGGTTTTAACGCGATAGTCTGACATAGATGCCGGGACGGGTTTTACGTTAGAGTGACATAAGGGGGAAGATGGACGTCAATGATCTCGGTACCGTAGATTACAGGGAAGCTGTGGATGTGCAGCATTTTTTTCGGGATCAGCGGATAGAAGGAAAAATAGAAGATACCCTTATTGTCGCTGAGCATTATCCTGTCGTCACACTGGGCCGTACATCCGGTGAAGACAGTATTATCGACGCCGCTTATTTTGAGGACCTGGGGATAGAAATAATACCTGCCGGCAGGGGCGGAAAAAATACTTACCACGCTCCCGGACAGGTGTTGTTATATCCTGTTATAGATATAGGCGCGAAGAAGAGAAAGGATATCTCTTATTACATTGATTTTCTTGAGACGACCGTGGCTAGAAGCCTCGGGCGGATAGGTGTAGCCGCTGAGAGGACGGGGAGACGCGGTGTCTGGTCCGGCGGCAGGAAAATCGCTTTTATAGGTATCGCGGTGCGCAAATGGGTCACATTCCATGGTGCCAGTATCAACATTAATAACGGTATCGAGGCGTTCGGGCACATGGCTCCTTGCGGGGAAACCGATATCACGGTCACATCGGCAAAGGAGATACTCGGGTATGAGCCGGATATGAACGAGTTCAAGGCGATACTGGCTGATCAGTTTGAAATGGACATGAAAGAGTATTATCGCGGCGCCGGTGAAGAAAAAATCAAGGTCGGTTGATGGAGATAAAACTGCCGGGAATATCAGGACGTAATGGGGACGCCATATTGACATCATGGTATTTCTCAGAATCAGAGTTTGTGTCTGAAGGTGAAAACCTTGTGGAAGTAGTGACGGATAAAGCTGCTTTTGACATCCAATCTCCCTGCAGCGGGGTGTTGGAAAGAATATGCAAAAAAGAGGGTGAAAAGATCTCGGTGAACGATCTTCTGGCTGAGATAAATGAAAACGGGAGCAGAAATGGATGAATCAAACAGAATGAAAAGGTTGCCTTATTATTTGTTCAGTATAATCGATGACCTCAAGAAACAGGCGCGGGCCAAGGGGATGGACATCATTGATCTCGGCATGGGGAATCCTGATAAACCGACTCCCGCGCATGTAGTGGCCGAGCTGTGCAAACAGGCCAGGGAGCCGTATAATCACGGTTATTCAAGATCAATAGATGAAGTTGAGTGCGCCCTCAGGAAAGCGATAGCCAGATGGTATAAGAAAAAATTCGATGTGACGCTTGACCCGGATACAGAGGTACTTCCCCTGATCGGGTCCAAAGAGGGGATCGCGCATCTTTCGCTGGCATTTCTCAACAACGATGATGTAGCTTTAGTGCCCAATCCGGCATACCCCGTGCATTTTAACGGTGTACTTATAGCGGGAGGTATTCTGCATAATATGCCGTTAAGGGAAGAGAACGGGTTTTTGCCGGATTTTGACGAGGTGCCCAGAAGTTTATTGAGGAAAACCAAACTGATGTTTCTTTCCTATCCGCATAATCCCACATCCGCGGTAGCTCCGCCGTCTTTTCTGAAAAAAGCGGTGGAGTTCTCGAATAAAAACAGGATCATATTGGCTAATGACCTGGCTTATTCGGACATCGTCTATGATGGATACAAGGCTGCAAGTATCCTGCAGATACCGGACGCCAGAGAAACATCCATAGAGTTCCACACCCTCAGCAAATCGTATAATATGGCCGGGTGGAGGATCGGGTTCGCGGTGGGCAACGCTAATATACTCAGTTCTCTCGCGAAGATAAAAGGATATATCGATTTCGGATTGTTTAAACCCATACAATATGCCGCTATAAAGGCTCTTACCGGCAATCAGGATTGTGTGCGCAAGCAGGTAGCGATATACAAAAAACGCAGGGACACTATGATAGCCGCTCTTAAGGACATCGGATGGAAAGTGCCTAAACCCATGGCCACTTTTTATATCTGGGCCAGGATACCGGACAAATACAGCGCTCTGACCTCCATGGAATTCGTTTCTCTTCTTATTGACGAAACGGGAGTGGTACTGTCGCCCGGGACGGGGTTTGGCGAATACGGCGAAGGCTTTGTCCGTTTCGCGCTTGTCGAGGACGAATCCAGGTTAGTCGAAGCTGCGGCAAGGATAAAGAAGGTCCTTGAGATGGAAGCATGAGAAAAAAGGCATTGATTTTTTACATATCAAGGTTCTCGGGTCATTATAACGCGGCCAGGTCTATCGAGGAAGCGCTTATCGACAGATACGGTGATGTTGATATCAAAATAGTCAATGCCTTTGAATACACTAACCCTATTCTGGGCAAGATCATAACCAAGGCATATCTTGAAGTGATAAAGAATAGGCCGGATTTCTGGGGAAGTATTTATGATAATCCGGAAGTCCTTGATAAGATAAAAAAAGCCAGGGATGTATTCCATAAATATAATATGCCAAAGATGAACAGGCTGATGGAGTCATTTGCCCCGGATATAGTTTACTGCACCCAGGCGTATCCCTGCGGGATGATCGCGGATTATAAGAAGATAAACAAGGTGGAAGTCCCTCTTGTGGGGGTATTGACCGATCATGCGCCTCATTCGTACTGGCTGTTCGAGGAAGTGGATGTATACGTAGTACCTTCTGAGGGTGTGGCGGACGCATTAATCAACAAAGGTGTACCCGATAAGAAGGTCAGGATATTCGGTATTCCCATAAATAAAAGGTTCAGGGAAAAAATAGACCGCGATAAAGCCAGGGAAGAGTTCGGGATATCGGAAGGCACACCGGTTATACTCATAATGGGCGGCAACCAGGGGCTGGGTTCACTGGATGAGGTGGTGGGTTCTTTCGCCGTGGACGAAAACAGGATGTATAATATATTCGTTGTCACGGGAAAAAACAGGGGTCTTTACAGGCGTTTGCGCAGAAAATATTCAAGGACACACGGAAAGGCCAGGATCGAGGTCTTTTCATATATAGAAAACATTGAAAAGTTGATGGAAGTATCGGATCTTATTATAACAAAGGCGGGGGGGATCACCACGTCCGAGGCGTTGACTAAAAAACTGCCGTTGATCATAGTCGATCCCATACCGGGTCAGGAACGGATGAACACGGATTATCTTGTCACTAACGGAGCCGCCATAGAAGTCTCCGAAATAAAAGATATCTTTGATCGCGTGAACCGGCTGTTCGATTCAAAAGAGATGTTGAGAGATATGCGCCTCAGCGCGGAAAAGCTGTCCCGGCCATATAGTGCGCGTGACATAGCCGGGCTAATGGAGGGGGTAAGGTAATGCTTTATTCCCTGTACAAATTCGGATCTTTCCTTTCCAGGATATTACCGATAAAGGTCTGTTATTTTCTTGCTGAAGTCATAGCGAGGCTGTATTTCAGGGTTGCCCGTTGCGATAAGGGGTTTTTGCGCGAGAACCTGAAAGTGGTCCTGGGAGATGGTGTAGGACAGGCGGAATTAGACAGACACGTCAGGAAAGTTTTCATAAATTTCGCGAAATACCTGGCTGATTTTTTTAAATTTTCTAAATTAACGGAAGAAGATATTTACAAATGTGCCGAGGTCGTAGGGCGCGATCATCTTGATGAATGCCTGGCACGGGGAAAAGGCGCGGTGCTGTTGTCGGCTCACCTCGGCAATTGGGAGCTGGGCGGTGCGGCGGTATCCGCGATGGGCTATCCGCTTAATGCGATAGTCCTGGAACACGCGGATAAACGGATAAACGGTTTTTTCTCCAGGCGCCGGGAGAGGAATAACCTCAAGACCATTCCCCTGGGTATAAAGGTAAAACAATGTTTTAAGGCGCTGGCCGGAAACGAATTTCTGGCGATAGTAGGCGATAAGGATTATTCCGGCAGCAACAGATATGTGAAGTTCTTTGGCAAAAAGACATATATGCCTAAAGGTGCCGCGGTGATAAGTTTAAGGACCGGGGCGCCGATAGTCGTGACTACCGTGGTGCGCAAGAAAGATGATACATTCAGACTGGCCTTTGAGCAGCCGATCTTTTTCGATGGTTCCGGGGACGCGGATAGAGACGTGGAGCTGTTGATGAGACAGTACCTTGAGAAAATCGAGAAATATATATACCAGTATCCCGATCAGTGGTACGCTTTTAACAGGATATGGAAGCAAGAGTAGACAATACTGTAGTCTTGATACCTTCTTATAACGAGGCAAGGACGATAGGAAGCATCGTGCGGGATATAACCGCGCTGGGGTTCTCTGTCCTTGTGATCGACGACGGGTCGGCAGATAAAACTCAGAAGGAGGCGCTTGATAACGGGGCGATGGTCATAAGGAACAAGGAAAACCTCGGCAAGGGTGGTTCGATCAGGGAAGGTATCGGTTATGTGCTTAACAAGATGAGCTATAAGTGGATGATACTGATGGACGGTGACGGGCAGCATCATCCCGAAGATATCCCGTTTCTGATCGAAGCGGCAAGCCGGCCTGATAGAGTGGATATAATCGTGGGAAACAGGATGCATGAGACAAAGACGATGCCCACAATAAGATATCTTACGAATAAACTCACTTCATGGATAATATCAATGTTATGCGGACAGAAGATCCCTGATACACAATGTGGATTCCGTCTTCTCAGAGTAGATCCTTTGAAAAATATGAACCTGACCTCGGACAGGTACGATATCGAGACAGAAATGCTCCTGGAAGGCGCGAAGATGGGTCTTAAGATAAAATCCGTGTCTATTCGAACTATATACGGCAATGAAGAGTCCCAGATCCATCCTGTGCATGATACTGTAAGGTTTTTCGGTATAATAATAAGGAATCTATTCGGCGATGGATCGTAAGGAACAGCGTTATAGGATGGTGGAAGACCAGCTGGTAGCCAGAGGGATACGGGACCGGGCGGTTATCGAAGTGTTCAAGGATGTTCCACGGCATGTTTTCGTGGATGATGAACATTCCGCGTCAGCTTATGAGGACCATCCTCTTCCCATAGGATTCGGGCAGACCATATCACAACCGTATATGGTGGCGCTTATGACCGAGTCTATCCGTATTAAAGGCGGCGAAAAAATCCTGGAAATAGGGACCGGCAGCGGTTACCAGGCTGCTATACTGGCCAGGCTGGCCGGGGAGGTCTGCACGGTGGAAAGAGACCCCCGGCTATTGGAACGCGCGCGGGGCATTTTGAACGACGAAGGTTTCTCCAACATCAAGTTCAGATGCGGTGACGGGACATTGGGGTGGCGCGAGGAGGCTCCTTATGACGGTATTATAGTTACGGCAGCGGCTCCCGATATTCCTCACGGGTTACTTGATCAGCTTGCCGATGGGGGACGTTTAATAATCCCCGTGGGCCCCCGGTATGCGCAGACACTTATAATGGTCCAGAAACACGGGGATGAGTTTGAGCCGCGAAATATATGCGGGTGTGTTTTTGTGCCGTTAATAGGCGAAGACGGATGGCGTGATCCCGGGATTTAGGATTTTATAAGCATAAAAGGAGCGATACATGCTGGAGCAGATCACAGAATCATTAGTGGGGTTCAATAAAGAAATAGCGGTAGTGGTCCTGGGGGCTTTACCCATATCTGAGTTGAGAGGGGCTATCCCGCTCGGTCTCGCTATGGGGTTTTCTCCGGTCAAGACATATGTGCTTGCGTTTGCCGGTAATATGCTCCCGGTCGTACCTTTATTGTTTTTGTTGCAGCCTGTCGCTGAGAGGTTCAGGCATATAACCGCGGTCAGAAGATTTTTTGACTGGTTGTTTGAGCGGACCCGGAAAAAAGCCGCGCTTATAGAAAGATTCGAGGCTTTGGGGTTGATATTGTTCGTAGCGGTCCCATTACCTGTCACGGGTGCGTGGACGGGATGTGTGGCGGCGACGTTGTTCAAGATACGTTTCAGGTTGGCGTTCCCCGCGATCATCACGGGAGTGGCTATAGCGGGCTGTGTAGTCATGGCACTCAGCCTCGCGGGTATAGAGTTGTTCGGTGGGGCCCATTAAACGACCCGCTAAAACGCTTTTAATTGACTAAAGCGGGTAAATTCTTATAATAGTCTATACACGTTCGGTTCCATAAATGTAAAGACCAGAAGGGGGATATTATGATAGCTTACCTGTTGATTATTTTAGGATTTACTATGCGTCTTATCCCGCATGTTCCCAATATGGCTCCTGTGGCGGCTATAGCCCTGTTTTCCGGCACGTATCTTCCAAAAAAGGTCGTTCCATGGGTACCCCTGGCTATAATGGTGGCCAGCGACCTGATCATAGGCTTACATGATATGGTTTTGTTTACCTGGGGTTCTTTTATTCTTATCGGCTTTATGGGTTCGTGGTTGAAAAACCGGAAATCCTGGAAAAATATCGTCGGCGCAAGCCTGGCCTCTTCTGTGATGTTTTTTCTCGTGACTAATTTCGGGGTATGGATCACCAGGTACCCGTTGACTTTTCAGGGATTCGCGGAATGTTATATTAAAGCCGTGCCTTTTTTCAGGAACACGCTGGTGTCTGATCTGTTTTTTATCACAGTTCTTTTCGGATCGTATGAGCTGGGCCGTATTTTCGCGTCCGGGTCAAGGTTCAAGACTGTTCTTTTAGCGGATTAGTGCCGGCATCTGGGAACAGATGCCGGAAGGCTGAAGTCAGATGCAGGATTTGGGGGTATTTACAGATATTCCTGAAAAGTTGCTAGGGGTCACTAAAGGGTTTGAACTCGCCGGCACATAATAGTTTAACATTTATGAGAATGGATAGTAACCGGTTTGTTGTTAGCATATGTTTAGTAACTTTTGTAACAATAGAGTGATTTGTGAACTTTATTCGAGGGCAGTGTAAAACAGACGCATAACCTTTTCAATTCTGTTTTCTGTTCTCAGATTTCTGTTTTCTTTTTGGGGATTGAGTAAAGCAGCATATACCATACATGTGATCACAGGATCTTAAAAGGGAAGCCCGTGAGAATCGGGCACGGTCCCGCCGCTGTGACCGGTGACGAAATCCCACATTATGCCACTGTCCGTTGGATGGGAAGGCGGGGAGAGTAGGTAGACCCGGAAGTCAGAAGACCTGCGTGTATGTTTACAAGTCTTTGCCGTAACCGTTTCTTTTACGATGGGACCGGCCGCCGGCAGAGACAGATATAGTGCGCCGCCGGACCTTATTGAGGCGCTTAAAATATCGATAAGCTCGCGGAAGCTTATTGTGAAAGGATCTTACCCGGGGTGAGCGAAAACGGGCAAAGCCCCTGGCATATCACAGATATGCCAGGGG
>Ga0272443_10000922_pt1 | contig 48079 bp, 42 predicted proteins | sample SSMAcet12_FD_193581 | JGI IMG/M metagenome (GOLD analysis project Ga0272443, IMG submission 193581) | Marine sediment archaeal communities from Little Sippewissett salt marsh, Falmouth, MA, United States - SSM-Acet-12 | ecosystem: Environmental > Aquatic > Marine > Wetlands > Sediment ...
GGTATACCCACCGCCATCGTTTTCGGCGCAGGGCTCACCCGCAGTGGGCGCCCCACCCGCGTCCTCGCGGACCGCATCCAGACCGGGATCGACCTGTATACATCCGGTATTGTGGACGTGCTGATCATGAGCGGATCAGCAGAAGGTCCCGACTACGATGAGCCAGGTGCGATGCGAACCTATGCCCTCCAGCAGGGAGTGCCCGAAGCCGCCATCCTGATGGATCGGGACGGCTCACGCACCTATCAAACCTGTCTGCGTGCGCGCGACTTTTTTGGATTGGACCGCGCTGTGCTCGTAACTCAACGCTACCACTTGCCGAGAGCGCTTGCGATCTGCGAAGGTCTCGGTCTGGACACCTACGGCGTCGCAGCTGACCGTAGCATGTACCGTGCCCTCGGATTCTGGAACCTGCGAGAAATCCCAGCGGCATGGGTCGCCCTGTGGGATCTGCACGGCCTCACATCCCGTCTGCCACTCAACTAACGTAAAGAAAGCGAAGGGTACGATGCAGCGCGCACAAGCACTCGAGATCGTCCATCAGCACGTTGAGAACCTCAATCTCCGAAGGCATATGCTGGCCGTGGAAGCGGCCATGGTTGACTACGCGCTCGAACTTGGGGAGGACTCGGCAAGCTGGGGTCTTGCCGGCCTGCTCCACGATTTTGATTGGGAAATCCACCCCAGCGCGGAGCTGCATCCCACGGCTGGCGCCCCGATCCTGCGCGATGCTGGCGTTCCTGAACCTGTTGTAGAAGCCATCCTTGGGCATGCGGAGCATAGTGGTGTACCCCGCACCAGCTTGATGGCCAAAGCCTTGTTTGCGTGCGATGAACTCACTGGTTTTCTCACCGCCTGTGCCCTCATCCGCCCGAGCCGATCCGTCATGGATTTGTCGGTACGCTCCGTACGGAAAAAATGGAAGAATGCCCGTTTCGCAGCCGCTGTCGATCGCGAGGAGATCGAGCGGGCAGCTGAGGATTTTGGCGTCGATCTATGGGAAAGCCATGTGGAACACGTCATCCAGTCGATGCGGCGCATCGCACCGGCGTTGGGCCTTGCAGGCGAAGGAAGCCCAGCATGAAGCTCTTGGGTGAAACCTCCCCTGCTGGTATAATGCGACGGTCCAAGAGGTAAGAAACTGTCTATGACCGATCAAACGAGCAAACCCGATTACACCACCTGTCCAACGTGTGGAACCCGGCTCAGTGCAGGCGCAACCCGCTGCAGTGTGTGTGGTGCACAACTCCAGTCATCCACAGGTGAACGACGTCGGGGCAGGAGAAGCTCCCAGGTCACTCTATCGCTTCCCATCGCCCTCGCCCTTTTGGCGCTCTTCGCGCTCATATCCGCCGGCCTAACCTTCGTCGCCATGCGTTTCATCGATCCTGGCACGACCGACCAACCCGAGTTCACCGAAACGGTGACACCGACCACAACGCCCACACTGGCCCCCTCACCAACCTCGACGCCAGTCCCATCACCAACACCCCTCCCACCGATTGAACACTCGGTCAGCGCCAACGAAACCTGTCTCGGGCTGGCTGTTTTTTACGATGTCTCCCTGCAATCCATTGTCAATGCCAACCCCGGTTTGACCACCGACTGCATCCTTTCCGTAGGCCAGGTCATCCTCATCCCGCAGGCAACCCCTACCCCATCGCCTGAGCCGACGGTGACTCTGCCCGCATCCGAGGCGACCATCGCTGCCTGCGATACCATCACCTACACTGTCGAGGCCAACGACACGTTGATGGGAATCGCAGCCAACTACAATGTCGACATGCAAGCCATTCTGGACTACAACGAGAAACCCAATGAAATTGTCTTCACAGGGGAGATCCTGATTATCCCGCTATGTGAGCGTTTGCCCACACCGGGCCCGACCCCAACAGCTACCGCACCACCCCCCTATCCTGCGCCCAACCTGCTGCTCCCTCAGGATGGTTCAGCTTTCACCCTTGCGAATGACACTGTCACACTGCAATGGGCGGCTGTCGGCGAGCTGCGGGAGAATGAATTTTATCGAGTGACGGTTCTCGATGTCACCGAAGGAAGCGGTACCGTTCGCCTCATCGATGTGGTACGGGACACAAAGTACATCGTTCCCACAAGTTTCCGCCCTGCCGACCCCGTCCCGCACATCATGCGTTGGTGGGTCGAAGTTGTGCGGCAAGTCGGGTCGAGCGAAGAAGGCGAGCCCATCTATGAAGTAGGTGGCGCAAGCAGCATTCGCCGTGACTTTACATGGTCAGGCGCAGCGCTCGAGGCCACACCCACTCCCTGAACGCAGTGGTTGCACAGAAAAAAACGGGCACGCCATACACGTCGTGTCCGTTTGATTCCTCAACCCTTTCGAATTAGGCAATGATGTTCCCGGGAGGACCCTCTCCCGACACTATCACGTGTACACCGTTACCTTCCTTAACCTTGCCAATGATCCATACAGGGACCTTCTCCTGGTCTGCTTGCTGCAAGAAAGCATCTCGTTCATCTTCTGGAATCGCAAGAAGCAGCCCCCCGGAGGTCTGAGCATCATAAAGCAGCGTCCTGCCAGCATCGTCGATCTCGCCATCCATAGAGACCCTGGCCTGGTTAATGAGCTGATTATCTGCGGAGCCGCCTGGAATGCGCCCAAATTGGGCATGATGCAGCGCCCCTGGATAAAATGGGATCGCTTCGTAGGATAGTTGCAGCTGAACGCCGGAAGCGTCTGCAACTTCAAACGCATGCCCAATAAGCCCGAATCCTGTGATGTCTGTAGCCCCCTTTACACCATGAGCTGTCGCCAGCGTTGCCGCACGGCGGTTGAGCATTGACATCCATCGCACAACACTCTCCTGGTGGTCAACCCCCAGCTCACCATTCTTCAAGGCCGTGGTCAGGATCCCACTACCGAGTGGTTTGGTGAGTACAAGCGTATCCCCAGGCTTGAACCCGCTCTTGGTCATCAAAGACGCATTCAGGACGGTGCCCACAGCAACGAGGCCATATTTCGGTTCATCGTCCTTGATGGTATGCCCGCCAACGACAACTGCCCCGGCTTCAAAAACCTTCTCGGCTGCCCCTCGTAGAATGGCTGTGAGGATTTCCTGGGGAAGCTTGGCTGGAAACGCAGCGATGTTGAGTGCAAGCAGCGGTGTGCCGCCCATGGCATACACATCGGAGAGTGCGTTCGCAGCAGCGATACTGCCGAAGCTTTCCGGGTCATCCACGACAGGTGGAAAGAAATCGATGGTGACGACAAGGGAGCGCTCATCATCAAGGCGCCAGACGGCTGCGTCGTCGGGCACATCGAGACCGATGATGAGATCAGGATAGTCTTCAGGCGAAAAAATGGTCTGTAGTGGCTGCAGAACCTGCGCCAGCGCATCTGCGCGAAACTTGGCCGCTCAACCCGCGCAGGAAGCCAGCGCTGTCAGACGGATTTCCTCAGACGTCCTATTCTTCTTCTCCATACGTACCTTACCACCTTCGCATAATTCATCCCTGCATCCTCTCCCCATGCAGAGTAAACGTTGCAGCGTGAACTACCTCTCGATCTTAACGCCACAGCTCGGGCAAAACGCAGAATCGGCTTCGACCTCAGCCCCACATTCCGGGCAAACTGACGGCGCCTCAGGTTCCTCAATTGGCTCGGCTTCTTCAGGAACAATGTCGATCGCCTTCGTGCCACAATCGGGACAATAGACCTGTTTTGCTGGCAGCCGTTTCTCACACGTAGGGCAGACATGGCCTGTAAGGGGCTGTTTCGGCAGTTCTTCGGCTTGAATGGCGTCAATAGCTTCTTCATGGGTCTGAATCTCTGCAAACAATGCATCGATGGTGGAACAGCTCGCCACTATGTCCTTCTGTTTCAGTTTGCCTGACTGGTAAAGGACAAAAGCTTGATCTCCCAGGTCCCTTTTCAGCTTCCGAATTTCTGATTCCAGCCTGCTGATCTCCGTGCGCTCCTTGTTCACTCGCAGGAGCTTGTCCGCACTCAGTTGTGCACTCGACACGCTGCGTTTCATCGAATTCCATAAACTCATCGCTCAGCTCCTCCCGTGATATATGGTTCAGCGGATATGGATCTAGCAGTCAGTACAACCTCATCGCTGTACCTATTCTAACCAAAATACTGCCACTCAGGTAGCCTTCTAACGCAATCGGAAGAGTTCCTGCATGGACTCGAGCGCATGCATGATGCGGATCCCATTCCATGTGAGATCATTTCCATCAACACGGCGGATCCTTTGATGTTGTACCGCATCCGTCGTTGCGAATTCACGCTGAAGAATATCCACATCCAGCTCATGAAAATCATAAGGCTCATCCGGGAGCAGAATCACCTCGGGGTTCTGGAGACGCACTTCTTCCGCGCTGACGCGGGGGTAGCGCTGGTCACGCTTCCCAGGCGCTTCAGCAGGCCCGTTCCCGAGGTCAGCGCTGAGGGGATACCGTCGACTGCGATCGCTGAAACAATTCTCGCCACCAAGGAGCTTCAATAGATCGCTGCAGTATGTGGCCGCGTTGAAGGTCATCCACCAATGGCCTGATGCTTCATCCAGGCCTTTCCAGATGGGACAAAAGTATCGCACCGATGGCTCATTTTCCCGGGAAAGGCGCACCCATTTCACCGCCGACTCCAGCATACGAAGCTGTGTGACGGCATCTTCCCCACCCTGGAACAGTCTCACAAGATCTGAGAGGGATTCGAGCACAGCCTGGACACTGGGAGCAAATTGGAGCCAGATGAGGGCACCTGATTCATCGAGGTAGGAAATGGTTGCCTCGTCGTTTTCCTCACGATCGGCAAGGATGAGGTCCGGTCGTAATCCAAGGATGGCATCCCGATCGGGACTCTTCACACCTCCCACCCGTCGCGCCGGAATCCCTTGCCCTTCCCAGGGGCAGTAATCGCTGATGCCGACAAGTCGTTCTCCAAAACCAAATCGAAGAAGGGAATCCGTAATTGAAGGCACCAGGCTGACAACGCGTTGAGGGGGATGGTCGACTGTCGCCCAGATCTGCGTCTCCAGGATGGTCATATCCCCTCCACCCATCCAGACTCAACGACCATTTTCGGTGGAGGTTCGCCACCAAGGCGGATCTGTCCTTCAGGACCAAACGCAATCACGGCGTTATGGGGAAGCCCCAGGACATATGAACCAGGCCATTCACACAGGCAATTCTCTGCAAGGGAAAACGAGTCTGCATGAAGAACGGAAGGATCGATCATGGCCTCGTCAAGCAGCCCCAAACCCGGCGGGAAGGCACCTCCGCTCGGGGCTGCGATGTCGTCACCAGAAAAGGCGGCCCTGCTTCCAGCAGCGACGACGGCGGAGGAGGCTGCACGTGCTGCCACGGCATCATGTGTTTCTCCCGGAAGAGTGATGCCCACATTGCACTCGGGAGATGTGCCCACCACCATCAAGAGCACGTCTCCCGCCCGGGACCGCACCGCTTCGATGAAAGCTCCCAACGTGCTGGCTGTCCGGGGTTGCAGGTTTGTACGCTGCAAGAGCTCATCAAGCCATTGGCGCGCCGTTTTCTTAAGCTGATCCATCGCTGTAAACGCGAGCAGCATCTCATGCCAGGTTGGTTCAAGGAGCACATCCTTGAGGAGATGACAATGGTTCCTCACGCCTGACCACGAACCGTCGATGAAAAGCCATCCCCGGATAGGATGGTGCTGAAGGAGGGGTATGACATCCGTCATTTGAGCATCTTCAGAAGCGTCGCTCCCGCTGTAGCCATGAACCGAACTGCAGACGACAGTACAGCCTCATCGAAATCAAACCGGGGATGGTGATGGGCATAATCCAAACCCCGCTCCGGATTAGCGGATCCGACGAAAACATAACAGCCTGGAACGATCGCCAGGTAGGATGCCATATCTTCCGAAGCCATGACACGCTCACTCGAGCATAGATCGGCTTCGGGAAAAATCTTTTCATGCAATCGCTGGAGCTCCGCGGTGATGGCTGCGTCATTCACCAGCGGCTTTGTGAGGGGCGTCACCGTCACCTCACCCTTACAGGCGAAGGAAGCCGCTTGCTGGCTGACGAGCGTCTTCAATCGTGCAAGCATCCCATCCCGAACCGCTTCGTTCATGGTCCGCATAGTCCCCTCCAACACCGCCCGTTGAGGGATAACATTATCTGCGTTGCCAGCATGGAATGTCGTCATACTCAGCACAGCAGTTTCCAGCGGGTCGATGGTGCGCGACACCAAGCTCTGCAGCGCTGTGAGGATATGGGCTCCCGCCAGTACAACGTCCTGGGCGAGATGGGGGGCTGCACCATGCCCACCTTTACCCTCGAGCCGGATCTCGATCCGGTCGCTTCCAGCCATCACGGCCCCGGATGTGATGCCCCACCATCCCAGCGGTTGCGTGTTCCAGAGGTGCATCCCCAGAGCAAAATCAGGGCGGGGGTTCTCGAGGACACCCGTGTCAATACACGCCTGAGCTCCACCCAGACCTTCCTCTGCAGGCTGGAACAAAAGGCGGATATCGCCGTGGAGGCTAGATTGCAGCTCCTGCAGCACATGGGCTACACCCAGGCCGATCGCCATGTGGCCATCATGGCCACAAGCGTGCATCTTCCCTGGAATCTGCGAGGCATAGGGGGCTTCGGATTCTTCCTGGATGGGAAGCGCATCCATGTCAAAACGCAGAAAACCAAGTCGACCGGGATTGCCCCCATGGATCGTTGCCAGAACTCCGGTTGGCGGAACGGTGTGGACGTCAGCAATGCCTGCTTCCTGGAGAATCCCAAATAGAACCTGCTGGGTTCGTTCTTCTTCGAAACCAAGTTCGGGATGGCGATGAAAATCGCGCCTCCATTCCACGAGGCGCGGATGCAGATCCAAAGATGCCAATGCGATCTTTTCAACGTCCATCTTGAGCCCCCACTACTGACGGCGACGCTTTGCCTCCATGGCAGCTATCAGCGACACCCCGCCTTTTTGTTGCTGTTTACTAGGACTTCTTGGGTGACGGAGGCGTGACGCGCTCCACCTCGTCTTTATGAAAATCGACCCGTCGACCGCCTTCCAGCAGAACAGTAACCTGGTTCTGAAGTGGGTTCAGGTCAATGACCTTGCCCTCGCCCTCCGGGGTTGTCACACGCTTCTTGCGCTTGGGCATCCCTTTGCGGGCTTCCTTGTATACCTCGAATTCATACTTCAGGCAGCAACGCAGGCGTCCGCACATGCCGGTGATTTCCTGCGGATTGAGGGAAATTCCCTGTGCCTTCGCCATGCGAATGGAAATCGGGCTGAATTCGGTGAGGAACTTGCAGCAGCAGCGTTCCTCCATACTGCAGGCCCCCATGCCGCAGAATTCTTTGGCAACATCCCGAGGACCAATCTGGCGCAAGTCCAGCTTTGCGTTGCGATAGGAGCGGCGAAGACGTTGCAGAAGTTTGGTCAGGTCGACCTTCTCATCCCCTTCGCTGTTATAGAACAAGGTCAAACGGGAGCCGTCGAAGGAAAACTCCGCCCGGGCGAATTTCACGCCGTGAACGCCTAATTCGGCCGCTTTTTCACGACAGGCGATCAAGGCTTCAAGCTCCTTTTGCTGCCATTGCTGTCGAAGAGCGAGATCGCGCGGTGTGGCAACTCGTTCGACGGGTTTGATGGAACCACTCGCGGAGTCCGGCTTCGCAGGCAGTGTATCGACCACCTGACCCAGCTCCCGGCCGCGGCTGGTGGATACCACTACGAAATCACCCACATCGATTCCTGGCAGATGTTCACAGGAAAAATGGTATGCCTTCCCAACATCTTGAAATTGCACGGCAGCGATCTTGGTCGTCTGTCGGCCTTCAGTCATGAATCACCTCGAAAACGTACTGCTCCTGAAGGAATCTTAACCCACCCGGAAGAAGTCCGCAAGAACACTGGAAGAACGATGTCGGAGAGACATCGGGTCATTCCAGCATCTCGATTTCCAGACCCGGGCTTCCATCTCCTTCTTGTTGCAGCGTATCCATTAATCTGGCGGCCATTTGCTTAAAGAGAACAGAGAAGTTCGAGCCCGGTGATGCGACGCTGATGGGTTTGCCGGTGTCACCACCTTCACGGACAGCAGGGTCCAATGGAAGCTTCGCCAGGAGTGGTGCTTCAGCTTCCCCGGCAAGTGTCTCACCGCCCCCGCTCCCGAAGACCGTCATCTGACTGCCGTCTTCCAGTGCGAGGAAGCTCATATTCTCCACGATACCAAGGATGGGAACGTCCATTTTCCGAAACATCTCCATCCCGCGACGAGCGTCTTCAATGGAGACCTTCTGAGGAAGGGTCACAATCACGCCGCCTGACAACCCGAGGACTTGTGACAGACTCAGTTGTGCATCACCCGTACCGGGAGGCAAATCAACCACGAGAACGTCCAGCGCCCCCCACGCAGTACCTTCCACAAATTGACGGATGGCGTTGTGCAGCATCGGACCACGCCAGATGAGTGCCTGGTCAGGACGTACCAAGAATCCCATGGAGACGAGCTTGATGCCATACGCCTCCGCCGGTGTGATCGTCAATCCAGTCGGCTCCGGCATGGCGTTGACCCCCATCATGGTGGGGATATTCGGGCCGTAAATATCCGCGTCCATCAATCCCACCGCGAGTCCCTGCTTCTCAAGCGCAATTGCGAGATTGACCGCGACAGTGGATTTTCCAACCCCGCCTTTACCTGAAGCGACGGCGATGGCATACCGAACTTGCGCATGTTCATTTTCCAAGGCAAGGGCACCGTCCATTGTTCCTGCTTGCGACATGTTGTTATGGCTCCTGTGTTAGCTGCTCTTGAAGTTCTCGACACGTCTCATGGTACAGCGCTGCGAGCTCCTTATCCGTGCCTTTAAAACGCCGGATGGCCTGATGGGCGCATTTCGTGCAGCCGCGCAAGGCACGGTACGAATTGGTATGACAAGTCAGGCACCCACAAAGCCGGATCATCATTAAACTAAATGCAAGTTGAGGGAGCGAATCATCAGGTGCGGAGCAAGCTTTCGCGACGACAGCTTCCCAGGCAGCGCCGCGCAATCCTGAAAGTGATTGGCTGATGTGAAAAGGAAAGAGTATTTCCGTATCGCTTGGATACAAGTTCACCCTCAAGTGATGCGCTGCTGGAACCGAAAGCTACGACCGTGGTTTCCATGCAGTCAACTGTCATTATGTATGTTGTTGGTTCATCACTACAAATGCCGCTCCATCAACGAATCGGGGCAGAGCAAGTGGCGATGAACATGTAGGTAGCATATCACAACAAAGAGAAGCGTAGACCCAGAACGCCGCTTGCCGCTCGCAACCCGCGATTAGTACCCTCGCAGGAGTGAGATAGTCAGGCCGATCAAACCAAGCACCAGCAAAGCAAGAATGGCCAGTATCGGCGGGAACCCGCCTCCTGTCATGGCCTGCTCGGTCTCCAACGTCGGCTGGGCGATGCGTGGTGCAGGGGTGAAGGTCGGCAACCGCGTGGGTGGCACATTGCTCATACTTAACTGAGCCGCAAGCGTAGGGTCGATGGTCGCGGTAATGCGTGGCGTGGCCGTTGGAGGAGGCTCGACAATCGGCAACAGACCCTGTGCTGGCTCCAGCACAACGAAAGGCGCGTAAACCCACGCCACGTTACCGGCGACACCAGGATAAGCGATCTGTATCCAGTCGCCGCCCGGAGAACGGCCCAATGCAGGTTCACGCTGGCCCGAGATGAGCGTCCCGACCTGCTCGTAATTAATCCCGGGACCAAGCCGGACATTCACTTGTTCTGGCACCAATATCATCGGACCTTCAGGAGTGCCCGTGACCGTCGCAACCTGGGCAAAGGCTTCCTGTGGGGCTGGTGCTGCCGCGGCTGTCGCCACGAGGAGCAGCATCAACACAACCACCATCACCGCCAGCAGCAACGTTTTCTTTATCCCAGTTCTCATTTTTAATTGCACCTCTTATGCGGGCGCATTATACTACACTCATGTGGGCACACTCTAGTGCACGCTTTCGAGCACGCACATTGGACACAGGATCGCAGGTATGAATCAAGAAACCTTCCACGGACCGGTAACACCCGACGATTTCGTGCATAGTCTCATCGCAGAGTTCGACCAGGGCAATCTGGATGTCCAGGCGCATGGTGATCCCGAGCATCGCGTGGTCCAAATTGCCACAGATACGTTTGCCCGCTCTGGTGGTCGCACAGCGCTTACTATTCATCTTTCGCGCATTGAGGACGGGGTGCTCGTCCAGATGGGTGAGCAGCAATGGCTGGGCATCGCCGCCAGTCTTGGCATTTCTGCTCTCGCAGCGCTGCGCAACCCACTGGCGCTTCTTAACCGGCTCGATGACATTGGTCAGGACATTGCCAGCATGCAGCTCATCGAGCGTGTTCAAGCCAACCTCGACCGCACCGCAGCCACGCATGGCGCTTCCCACGAACTCTCAGAACGCCTGAGAACACTTGAATGCGCCTACTGCACAACTCCCAACCCAGTCGGTGCCCCTCATTGCATTGCATGCGGGGCTCCACTGAGCGGTGCACAACCGGTTGCGTGCCCCAACTGCGGGTATGTCGTTCGGGCAGATGTGACGATCTGCCCACAATGTAAGAAACCCATTCCACATGGATAACTGCGATACGTTGACGTAGAAAACCGCTGCCGAATGGGCAGCGGTTTTCTCCATTTCCTATGGACTCAGGCGGGGAGAACGTTCGCTTTCGCAATTGCTGCGCCACGTTGAAGTGCTTCAAGGTTTTGATCCAGCAAATGCTGGTGCCGCTGAGGAAGATGGCCCTTCAGGCTTTTCCCTAATGTCTCAAGCGGGAAGAGGTCAAAATAGGTCACCAGCGCACCGATCATAGCCATGTTGGCCAGCCGGAGACTGCCAAGCTCCTCGGCGATGTCGTTCGCAGGAACATAGATGGCGGTAATGTCTTCCCGTTTAACTTTGCGCGCGATCAAAGAGTCATTGACAAGAACAACGCCATCCGCTTTAACCACATCCTCATACTTATCCAGAGAAGGCAGATTCATGACAACTGCAGCGTGAGGGTTGCGAATAAGCGGGGACCCGATGGGTTCATCACTGATGATGACGGTGCAATGCGCCGTCCCGCCGCGCATCTCGGGGCCATACGAAGGGATCCATGTAACATGGAGATTATTGTCCAGAGCCGTGTATGCCAGGAGCTGACCCGCAAAGAGGACACCCTGTCCACCAAATCCGGAAATGATGATTTCAGTCTGCATGGCTTCCAATCCTCACTTTCCACCCTTGAGCGCAGGATGTACTTTGTAATCCCCAAGAGGATACATGGGGACCATGTGCTCTTTGACCCACGTGAGGGCTTCGGCGGGTTTCATCTTCCAGTTAGTCGGACAACTCGACAGCAGTTCAACCATGGCGAAACCCAACCCCTGCTGCTGCACCTCGAACGCCTTGCGGATCGCTTTCTTTGCTTTGCGGATGTTGGCAGGGTCATGCAAGCTCCGTCGCACGATATACGCGGAACCATCCATTGTCGCAAGGATTTCGGACATGCGGATGGGATAGCCCTGGGTTTCAACGTCACGTCCAAGGGGAGATGATGTCGTCCTCTGATTCGGGAGGGTAGTGGGAGCCATCTGTCCGCCGGTCATCCCGTAAATGGCATTGTTGATGAAAATGACCGTGATGTTCTCACCGCGAAGGGCAGCATGGAGGATTTCCGCCGCGCCAATGGATGCTAGATCTCCATCTCCCTGGTAGGTAAAGACGATCTTATCCGGCGAGACACGCTTGATCCCGGTCGCCATGGCCGGCGCACGTCCATGCGCAGCTTCTGCAAAATCCACATCGAAGTAGTTATACGCGAAGACTGCGCAGCCCACCGGGGCTACGCCGATGGTGTCCTCCTGCAGCCCCATTTCATCCAGCACCTCGCCGATAAGACGATGTGCAACACCGTGTGTGCAGCCCGGGCAGTAGTGGGTGCTGATGGCGGCAAGGCTTGTGGGTTTTTCGTAGATGAGGGATTCAACCAACTCAGTTTCAGTCATCCGATGCTCTCCTGCTCACGACGGCACTCAAGCCGTAACGAGCTTATGAATTTCCGTAAGGATTTCATCCGGGAGCGGAACGACGCCGCCCATCCGGCCATAGAACTCAATGGGAACGCGACCCTCCACAGCCAGGCGAACATCATCCAGCATCTGCCCCCCGTTCATTTCCACAACGAGCAGCTTATCCACCTTTTCTGCCAAGGTCTGGATCGCCTCCACAGGGAAGGGATACAGGGAGATCGGGCGAAGCAATCCGACCTTGATCCCATCCTGCCGTGCAGTTTTAACAGCCGATTGGCAAACGCGCCCTGCCGTACCAAAGGACACAATGGCAACCTCTGCATCCTCCAACTCGATTTCCTCAAAGCGAATTTCATTTGCTTCGATTTCTGCTTCCTTCGACTTGAGCTTCAAGTTGAACTGTTCTTCATCCTCCGGATCGAGGTAGATGGAGGTGACCACGCGGGGCTCACGGCCATTCGCGCCGGTCAGCGCGTACTCTGCACGTTGATCCGGAGCGCGCACCGCGCGCATCGCGGGCAGCTCGGCTGGCTCCATCATCTGCCCGAGACTTCCGTCGGCGATGATGGCGACAATGCATCGATAGCGCTCAGCGATATCGAAAGCCTCGTAGGTTAAATCGATCAACTCCTGAATGGTTGCCGGGGCAAGGACGACGAGGCGGTAATCGCCGTGTCCCCCACCCTTCACCATCTGGTTGTAATCGCCCTGCGCAGGCGCAATATTTCCCAGCCCTGGACCGCCGCGCATGATATTGACAAGCACCACGGGAACTTCAGAACCGGCGATGTAGGAAAGACCCTCCATCATCAAGCTGACACCGGGACTGGATGAGGACGTCATCACACGCGCCCCGGAAGAGGCCGCACCGTAGACCATGTTGATCGCAGCGACTTCACTCTCCGCCTGCAAAAAAACACGTCCAAGCTCAGGCATTCGCTTGGACATATGCTCCAGGGCTTCCGTTTGGGGAGTGATTGGGTAACCAAAATACGCCTCGCAGCCAGCCCGGATCGCAGCCTCTGCAAAGGCAACATTCCCTTTGAGCAATTCCTTTGTCACGCTTTCATTCCTCCTGAGGTTGAAGATGAGCGCGGTTAGGCCGCTTTCACCATGCGGAACACAGTGATGGCGGCATCCGGGCAGATGGTTGCGCAAATGGCGCATCCAGTGCACTTGACATCCGGATCAACCAGTTCCGCCGGGTGATAACCCTTGCTGTTGAAGCGATCAGCCGCCATGTGAATGACCCCCACAGGGCAGACCGTCGTGCAGAGTTCACAGCCTTTGCATAAATCTTCGTCGACAACAATGCGGCCACTCGCCATATGTCATTCCTCCTGCAGATCTCGATGACACCTTACAACGTACGACAGACATGCTCCAGTGCAGTCCGTCACACCTATAGTATACAACCTTCCTTATAACGGAGCATTTTAGTCCAGATAAATCCGGGCTGCCACGTTAAAGACATGGGTGTCGTACAAACGACACCCATTTTCATTATTCTTGAACACAGCTGTTACCGTATGGGGGGATTAAAGTAATTATAGACCGCCCGTGAAAGGTCAGCCACCAGACCAGAGGTGGGTTCCCAGACCATTTCAACCGAGTTCCACAAGTAAACCGAGAGCACGTAGTCCCCTCCGGGCGAGAAGACGATTCCTGCATCCCCCACCATGTCAAGCGGGGAACTGCGCCAGCCATGCTTGTGGGCGACGCGGGTGCCGTCTGGCACGCCCGCCTCCAGCAGCACGCCGATCTTGTTTTCAGAGAGAAGATCGAGCATCTCCTGACACTCGTAGCTGGTGATGTCCTCGGGGAATACCGCCCGCAACGATCCGCCTCCGTAGTTCGCACAGGCGTAAATATCCGAAAGGAGAATGCCCATCTCCGATGCCGTCGTCTGTGTGTAAATATCCGGACGGGTGTTGATATCCGTCCGTGAATTGGCGGGGGTTTCGTAGATTTGCAGCAGTGGTGCACCAAGATAGTAGTACCCGGCCGTAAAGGTGTTATCAAACCCCAACTCACGCATGGTTTCAGTGACAAGCAGCGGGCCTCGGGCTTCGTCAATCTGCTGCATGAGCCAATCGGACGGGTCGTTGCCTGACTGGGTAATCATCTCGTACATCCAGCGGGCGCTCTCATCATCGAGAGGATCATCAAAATACCTGTAAAAAGAGGTCATGATGCTGATCTTGATGGTCGAGGCTGCCGCAAAAGCGACATCCGGCTCTAAGCCGATCTCCTGATCCCGGAACAAGCCAAAATGAAGCTCTTCGCCGGTTTGGAGGTCCTGCATGTAGATCACAGCCAGGCCATCGAAACTGGACACATCAATAATCTGCCGCATCAGGGTTTCGAGTGTCAGGAGGCTGGGTGTCGGGGCGACACCGGGGATCACCGGCAAAATGACCGTCCGGTTCGAAGGGGATTGAAGTACAGCCCCGATGAGGGCTTCCGCACGGGAAATATCGAGCACCGTGCCCGGAACACCCGCGTCGAAATTCGGTGTGCCTGGGATGGGTTGTGCGGGGATGGGTGGTTCGTCATAGCGTGCAGCAATGTCCGTGAGAACACTCTCAAGCTGAGGTGTCGAATACTCAGCTCGTAGCGGTATGCTAAAAGCGTCACCAGGCCGATCCCAGAGATAATCCCAGAAGCCGCCCCAAAAATCACTACCTGAACGCTGCAGTTCGGCAGCCGCCAGCATGACTTCTGTGTCAAGCCGGAAGCCCACGCTTGCAGGCTGGAGATACAGGATCTCATCGCTGTAATACAGCTCAATCGGGCCTGTGTAGACCTGCATCAGGCGCTGGACCGCTTCTGAAGCTGAGAGACCACCCACAGGCACGCCTGCGATTGACAATTGCTCCGGCATGGTTGCCCGCTCGCGGCTGTATGCCACCATCTGGAACAGAAAAAGCACCAGCGCGAGGATGAGCAGCCCAATGGATCCTAGTCTGAGGATGTTGGAACGGTTCTTTCGCATACATTCTCCCAGCGCGAGAGTATATCACAATCACTTCCCCTGATTCCACGCGCTGTCGAAAGGAATCAGCTCGACAGGTATGGCGAAACCAGGAGAATAAGGGTGGGAAGCGCATTGGCGAAGCTGTGCGCACCAAATGCGCTCCAGATAGCGCCACGCCGTTCAACCAACCAACCTGCGAGGACGCCAAAGATAAAAATACCAACGACGTGCGGAAGACCCTGAGTCCAGTGTGCCGGCAGCAGGGTGAAGAGAAGCGCCTGCAAGAAAATCCCGGGCCAGCGCCCGATCACTGCGCACAGCCCCCGGCTGAGATAGCCTCGGAAGAAGAACTCTTCCAGGAAGGGGATCAGCACGATGATGCTGAGGAAATCACCGCCATGGAGCGACAGCAGCCTGCCCCATAAAAGCGCCGCATTCACCAGCAAGCTTAGCGCCCTCCAGCCTGCCCCCCATAGCATCCCCCATCCCAGGTCAAGCAGGGCGCGTTCACGAACACAGCCATAGACGCGCCACGAGCGCTTCCATGTGACCAGGACAAACAGCGGCACGCAAGCGTACAACCATGGCGTAAGTGCGTTAAGCCAGCCCTGTGAGTTGGCCTTTCCCAGTAAAGTGAGCGTATCCAGCGTGAGGACCAGAAGGAGCCCCGGTAAGAGCGCCAACGGAGGCAGCGGTTCGTCAAAACCGCCTCCCGCTTCCATCCCAGGTTCCCCGCCGTGGTGTTCTGTCACCGCTCGATCACCTCAGGTGCCTTTACCCTTGCAGAACGTCGAGTTGTTGATGAAGTTTCTCTACCGTTTCCTCATACTCTTCCAAGCGCTCGCGCTCCTTCTGGACAACATCAGGCGGCGCTTTTTCCGCGAAGGGGCTCGCGAGCAAGTTGCGGATGCGCACAATCTGCGAGCGAGCATCCTCCATGTCCCGTTCGAGCCTTGCACGCTCTTCCTCGACATCCATCATGCCCGCGATGGGAAGATAGACCTCCACGCCGCCAATCACAAGGGGAATCGCATCGTCGGGAGCAGCCTCATCGTCATCGAGGATCGTTAACTGAGGCGCGTCGAGATGCGCCAGCCGGCAGAGGATGTCCTTCTCCGAGCCGAAAAAGTCCCGGTATTCACCTGCCCTCAGGTGGGCTGGGATGTTCAGGCCTGTCTTAATCTGTTTCTCTGCGCGGATATTGCGGATCGCCTTGACCGTATCCATGAGCACAGCAAAGGTCGTAAGTGCCTGCTTGTCGTCCTCTGTGAGCGTTTCATCCTCGGGCCAATGGGCCACGATGAGCGCTTGTTCCCAGCCCCCCTCTGGTTCGAATCCGGCTGGGTGAACCTGACAAGCGTTCTTGAGTTTGCCCCACAACTCCTCGGTGACATAGGGTGTGAACGGATGCAGCAGCCGCAGACAGGTGTCGAGGACAAGGACCATCGTGCTGGCTGTCAGCCAGGCCTGATCCTCGCCCTGCTCGAGCTGAACCTTGGCAATTTCGAGATACCAGTCGGCAAACTCGCTCCAGAAGAAATCGTAGATTTGACGTCCTGCCTCTCCATATTGATACGACTCCATCAAGCGCTCCACATCGTTCAAGAGCTGCTTGCGACGGCCAAGGATCCATCGGTCAGCGGCTGTTGGAGTGGGCTCTGCTTTCGCCGCTGCGGGCGCTTTTTCCAGGGCCATGAGCACCAGTCTGGCTGCGTTCCAAAGCTTGTTTGCAAAATTACGGCTTCCCTCGACACGCTGCAGGCTCAGATTCATATCCTGACCCGGGGTTGAGCCCGTGAGGAGCGTATAGCGCAGCGCGTCCGTCCCGAGTTCATCCATGACTTCGAGTGGATCAATCACATTGCCCAGCGACTTGCTCATTTTTCGGCCATTCCCATCCCGGATGAGGCCGTGCAGATACACCTCTGTAAAAGGAACGCGGCCGGTAAATTCCAAGCCCATCATGATCATGCGTGCAACCCAGAAGAAGAGGATGTCGTAGCCGGTTTCCATCATGGTGGTGGGATAAAAGGTCTTGAAATCATCCGTTTCTTCCGGCCAGCCAAGCGTGGAAAATGGCCAAAGCGCCGAAGAAAACCATGTGTCAAGCACATCCGGATCTTGCTCAATACGCTTCGAACCGCAGTGTTGGCATGCGCTGGGATCCTCACGCTGTACAGTGATCTCCCCGCAGTCGAGACAGTGCCACGCCGGGATGCGATGCCCCCACCAGAGCTGTCGCGAAATGCACCAATCACGAATATTCTCAAGCCAGTTGTAATACACCTTGGTGAAGCGTTCCGGGACGATATGTATCTCACCCGAGCGTACCTTCTCCAGGGCAGGTTCCGCCAGCGGCTTCATCTTGACAAACCACTGTGTCGACACCATCGGTTCGATAATTTCACCCCCACGTTGACTGCGCGGGACTTGCGTGGTGTACGCCTCCTCGCGGATGGTCAACCCAGCAGCTTTCATATCCGCCCAAAGTTTCTGCCGGCATTCATAGCGATCCATGCCGGCATAGGGGCCGGCATGTTCATTCAGGGTCGCATCATCGTTGAGAATGTTGATCACGCCAAGTTGGTGTCGCTGCCCAATCTCATAATCATGCGGATCATGCCCGGGTGTAATTTTCAGCGCACCTGTGCCGAACTCCCGATCCACATACTCATCAGCGATGATCGGAATGGGTCGATCAAGCATGGGCACGAGACACATCTTCCCGATAAGATGTTGATAGCGTTCATCTTGCGGATGGACCGCAACAGCCGTATCACCAAGGATGGTCTCAGGGCGAGTCGTCGCTACAGGGAGAGAATCATCCCCCTCGGCGAGGGGATAGCGGAAGTAGTACAGCTTCCCCTGTTCTTCGCTGTATTCAACTTCTAGATCGCTCACAGCCGTCTGAAGGCCTGGCGACCAGTTAATCAAATAAGTGCCGCGATAGATCAAGCCGCGCTCATACAGGCGCACAAATGCCTCTCGGACGGCGCGGGAAAGACCCTCATCAAGCGTGAAGCGCTCCCGGCTCCAGTCGCACGACGCGCCCAGGCGTCGGAGCTGCTGCGTGATAAAGCCCCCGTAGGTATGCTTCCATTCCCATGTCAGCTTTACAAACGCCTCACGTCCGACCTCTTTCCGGCTTGTGCCCTTTTCCTGCAGGTCAGCTTCGACGCGCTGTTGCGTGGCGATTCCGGCGTGATCGGTGCCAGGGACCCAAAGGGTGCGGTAACCGCGCATGCGGTGGTAGCGCACCATGAGATCCTCCATGGCCACAAACATGGCGTGGCCCAGGTGAAGTTTTCCTGTCACATTGGGAGGCGGCATGGAGATGACAAAGGCTTCTCCGTCGTTCTCCGGGTCCGGCGTGAAGAAACCATTTTCCTCCCACCAGGCATAAAGGCGCTTCTCCACCGCATTAAAGTCATAGGTTTTGGATAACTCAAACGGATTCATGCTGCTTCTCCTCTCAGAGAACGATACAAACCGGCAAAACTTGCCCGAATACGGCAACAAAAAAAGCCCTCGTCACGAGGACGAAAGGCTAACCTTCCGCGGTACCACCTCGGTTCACCACCTCCCGGTGGTGCACTCACCATCCCGACCGACATCAGGATTTCGCGCTAACGGGCTCACCCGTACTGGTCTACTCCCCTGTGAAAGGGTTTCTTCAGTAACCACGTCAAGCGACATTCGCTGGGTGCAACTGAGGGGGCTTTCAGCCTTCGACCGCTCCATCTCTGACAGCGCATGGCCAGCTACTCTTCCCGACGATTGGCTATGCAATTGTTGCCGAATTATAGCAAGAAGGACACTGCCCCGTCAATTCTCATCCCTCGCTGGGAAGAACATCACCTGGCTGCATGGCGTCGCGAGGCAGTGCAAGCGCGAAGCGGCTTCCCATGCCCAATCGGCTTTCGACAGAGACATAGCCACCATGCTGTTCGGCGACGGATTTCACAATAGCGAGCCCAAGACCTGCGCCGCGTGTAGCTTCATCGCTCTCGTGCTCCTCGACCCGGTAGAAGCGCTCGAACAGCCGGGGCTGGTCAGCCGGGGCAATCCCCGGACCGGAATCCACGACTTCAAGCAGGAGATAGTCATCATCCTGTTGGAGGCGAATGGTGACCCGCCCCCGGGTAGGCGTGAACTTCACGGCGTTATCCAGCAAATTGGCGATGGCGCGGCGCAGCAGGGCCTTATCGGCAAACACCGGTCGCACAGCTGGATCGATATCCGCGTTCAGGGCGAGATGCTTCTGGACCGCCTGCGGACGGTATGTTTCCAACACATCGCGCACGACATCGGCTACCTGCAAACGTGTGAGATTCAACCCGATGCCAGCCTCGATACGACCCAACACAAGAAGATCGCCTATCATCTCACCCATCTGATCGATGCTTTTCTCAATTTTTTCAATAAACGCTTTTTGTTCATCATTCGTATCGCCGACCATGCCAATCATCGTGGCATAGCCTTGCATCAGGGTAAGTGGTGCCCGCAGATCGTTGGTAATCGAAGAGATGAATTCGGATTTAAGTGCATCCAACTGTTTGTAGTAGGTGACATCCCATAACACACATACCTTGCCAGAGGCACCATCATGTCTCGCAGGCATACGGCCGATGCTGGCGTACATCACCTTCCCATCGGGCAGGTCAATCTCACGGCCTCTCCGCTCCTCATCATTGGAAAGGATGAGATCAATCAAGGCTTCAGACTGGAGGGCGTCTCGCACATGCAGCCCAAGCACAGGGGCATCGGCGTGCTTCGTGAGCATACCGGCCGCCCGGTTGGCCAGCACGACGCGGTCTTCCTCATCCACCAGGATGACGGCCTCCGGCGTTTCCTCAAGTACTGCACTCAGCCGCAGTCGTTCTTCCTCCGCTTTGCGGAAAAGGCGAGCATTCGCAACGGCAATTCCGAGCTGTCCTGCAAGAATTGAAAGCAGGTTTTTCTCCTCTTCGCTCCAAACCCGAGATTCACGGCTGCCAAGCCATAGCACACCGATGAAGTCATCCTCATTGCGCAGCGCTAGCGCGGTGATGGTTGCGATGGGGACGATCACGGCTTGAAGGTCAAGCACGGCGCGCGCCCGAGAGGGGTTTTCCAGGGTGAAACGTCCCCGCGAACGGCAGAGTTCGAGGATCTGTGTATTGAGGGATTCCCAACCTCCCGGATCCTCACCCTGACTGAATACCTTTGGGCTGCCTGCTGATTCCCGGTCAGGAACAAGCGTGGCGCAAACCAGATCGGCATCTGTCAGCTTCCGTACACCCTGCAGGATGCGAGGAAAGACCTCCTCCAAGTTGAATGTGGAGGAAATATCTTGACTGACCGCAAGCAGCAGTTCCTTCTCATTTAGGCGGGCCCTGAGCGCCACGCGCATCTGCTCGAAGGACTGAGCGAGGCCGCCGATTTCATCCTCGCCCGCCGAGATGACTTCACCCTCCAAATTGCCGCGGGCAATGGAGTATGCAGTGTCCGACATACTCTGCAGAGGACGTGTCAAGCGCCGGCTGAACACATAGATCAGCAGCACACTGAACACGCCCGCCAGGAAAAGTACGGCAGCAAGCTGAACGGTTATTTGAAGCGCAAGCCGCTGAACCATGCTCACTGGCATCTGGGTCACAACATACCAGGGCAGTCCACCGACAGGTTGGCTATAGACAAGGCGTTGAGCGCCATCCGCACCGGTCTCCCGGCGAAGACCCTCCATCTCCTCTGACGGCAGATCATAGCTTTCCATAAGGCGACCGGAGATGCTGTGGAGCACGATACGGCCCTCATCATTAACCACAAACGCATCCCCCTGGAAGACATCCGTAAACACAGCGATAACGGGCGCCATCAGTGGGTTATCCTCAAGCCGGGTCCATGCCACAACGGCGCCAAGAATATCCCCCTCACTCGTCGTGACAGGCGCCATGAAGGCAATGGCAACGCTCCGATCCGCCTCTGGATCCCGCCCGAGGATGTCGCGGGGAATGCCGGTCAATGCGGTGGAGAGCATAATCTCAAATTCATCCACATCCACATCCGGCTGGAGGGATTCTGCAGGATACACCGTGAGGAGTTCACCGTCTGGATCATAGACCTCCAGACGATCAAAAAAAGCCGGGGTGCGAAGAAGTTGCGCTGCCTGGTCGAGATCAAGCCCAGGGCCAATCATGTCGCTCACGGAAGCGGCAGTCTGTAATGCAAAGGCACGTCCGGCTTGGAAGACAGTAGGCAGTGTCTCTCCGGTCTGGCTGGCGATGCTCACCATCTCACGTTCGATAAGCTCTTCAGCAGACGTTTTCGCCAGCCACCAGTCACCCGTGATAACCAGTGCACTGCTCAGTAACCCAATAAGGAAAAACACCAGCAGCAGCCGCACGCTTAACCTACGGTTATATGGCGCAGTGACACCGGTTTTCGCTTTGAACCAGTCCCCTCGCCAACGCCAGCGGGCCGCCTCAGCAAGGATCCCCGCGCTCCCAGCTTCCAGCAGCGATGCAAGTAACGTTGGTGTGACCAGTGTCAGGGTGAAATCGAGGCCATCAAAAATATCGCCTCCACTGAAGGAGAACAACTCAAAGCAGCGCAGCAGACCTATCACCATCCCCCCGATAAGCGCGCTCACCATCGGATGCCGCAGCCATGTCCCCAGGAGATCGTCGTAATCCCGGCGAAGGAGCCATGCCGTCATGAAGGCCCCCATGGCGTAGATAATGGGCGTCAGAATGGAGATGGTCTCCCAGCCGCCGCGCGCCACCCCGGCCAGAAAGCCTGCAAGTGCTGCCGGCCATACGCCAAACAGTCCCGCCGCAAGGATTGCTGGCAACAAGGTGAATACCCCTGCGGCCGGTCCGGTTGGTTGCTGAGGCAGGCCGGGCACAACACGGTCAGCGATGAGTGGAAGCTGGAAAAGAAAGGTCTGTGCAGCGAGGGGAGAGACCAGCAGGAGTGCGATCAGCACCCGCCAACCTCGTTTCACATCGCCCCGCACCGCGATGCTTGCATCTTTGCGCGCCGTCCAGACCAGCCAAAGAAGGACCGCAACCAGGCCGATCAAAACATAGGTGCCAACCGGCCGGAGCGGGCTGGCAAAAAACCAGCTACCCTGAAAGCCCCAGAGTTCAAAGCTCATGCGTGATTCGTCTCTCTCCTGCGTGCCGAGGATTATAGCACCGGGATGACACGGAACCAAATCGTCGTTCTTGCTCCGCGTAGGTCTTTATGCTAGACTGCCATCACCATTCACGCCTGACTCGAGGAAGGCTCAACGCATGAGCGAAAAAATCCTCATCATCGATGATGACATCGACACCCTCAAACTTGTCGGCTTGATGCTTGAGCGTCAAGGCTATGAAATTGCCGTTGCAAGCAACGGCAGCCTTGGCATCTCCAAGGCGGGTCAAGAACAACCACAGCTCATCCTGCTGGATGTCATGATGCCGGACCTGGATGGCTACGAGGTCACACGGCGCATTCGCTCAGATCCTAGCATCGCGCACATTCCCATCATCATGTTCACCGCAAAGACCATGGTGGATGACAAAGTTGCAGGTTTTGAAGCCGGCGTGGATGACTACCTCACCAAACCCACTCACCCCGCTGAACTCTCTGCCCATGTCAAAGCTGTGCTCGCTCGATCAGAACAGGCTCGCACTGTTCCGGCAGAGCGGGCGCGCGTGGTCTCCTTCCTCGGGGCTCGCAGCGGAATCGGGACATCAACCCTTGCCCTGAATAGCGCCATCACCATGCAACAGAAGGGGCATGACGTCATCCTGGCTGAGTTTAATCCCGGCCGCGGATCGTTTGGCCTTGAACTCAACATCCCCAACCCAACTGGTCTTGGCAACTTGCTTTCCCGATCCTTAAAAGATATCCATCTTCGCTCAGTAGAAACCGAGTTGGTAAGCCACAACACGGGTATTCGCCTGCTGCTTGCATCTTTCCGCCCGCGGGAAGGTGAATACGATCAGGCTGTTACGCAGATGGAAGCCATCCTCAACAACCTTGCCTCCATGTGCACCACGGTGCTTCTGGACCTGGGTGCAGGAATTCACCCGTACACGCTTCCCATCCTGCAGCAGTCCGACCGGATCGTGCTCGTTGTCGAACCGGTCTACCCCGGTAATGCCATCGGGTCTGCGCTTTTAGAGGACCTCGAGGCAAGCGCCATAAGCCGTCATAAGATCAATCTCGCCCTTGTCAACAAGGTGCGTACGAGTCTACAAATCCCCTGGCGGCAGGTTGAGACCGACCTCGGCATCGAATTGGTCGGCATCGTCTCCCCCGCTCCTGAACAAGCGCATCAAGCGTCACAGGGCGGTACACCACTCGTCGTCTCCGATCCCAACAGCCTTGTCAGTGATCAAATCCGCAAGCTGGCTGACAACCTCACGTCTTATTTGCCGCCGCTTGAGACCTGATTCGTTCCGTGGCAGCTCCCGATTACATCGATCGCATCCAGAAAGCGGCCAGTCTCTTGATGAAAGCAAATTGTGCTGTCGCGTTTACTGGTGCGGGCATCTCCACGCCTTCCGGCATTCCTGACTTTCGCTCCGCCCGTACAGGCCTATGGAAACGCTACGACGCGATGGAATCAGCCTCCATTGCGAGTTTTCTGCATCATCCCGAGCGTTTCTACAACTGGCTTCAACCGCTCGCGAAAGACATTGTCCAGGCCCAACCCAATCCCGCTCACCTTGCTCTGGCGCGGCTGGAAGCCGCCGGGAAACTCGCTGGTGTCGTCACGCAGAACATCGACAACCTCCACCACCTAGCCGGCTCAAAGACCATTTTCGAAATTCACGGCCACTTGCGCGAATCGGTCTGCGTTGAGTGTCGGCACACCTCGAGCGATGCAGACCAGCTCGCGCGCTTCGCTTTGGAAGATGAAATACCACGCTGCAAGCTATGCGGGAGCCGTATGAAACCTGCGGTGGTCCTTTTCGGTGAACCGCTTCCCGAGGAGACCGTTCAGCAGGCGCTGAGCTTGCTTTCGCAAGCCGATCTCGTGCTTGTCGCGGGCTCTTCCCTTGTCGTTGCTCCTGCTTCGTATTTCCCGATGGAGGCGATAGAACGAGGTGCCAGCTTGGTCATCGTCAACCTTGAAGAAACGCCGCTTGATCCAAGAGCAGATGTGCTCATCCGTATGGATGTCGCAGAGGCACTACCTGCCATCACAAGAGAGGTGCTCGGTGGGTCAAAAAAAGACGGATAGCCCCGTTTCTGATGAATCCGCGATCCGCAACTATCCCCGCCTTTTGAAGCGCTATCGACGCTTATTAGAGATAACCTCGGATCTTGCGTCAACGCTGGATCTGACCTCGCTATTAAACCACATCGTTGAAGCAGCTCGGGAGCTTACGGAATGTGAAGAAGCCTCCCTTTTGCTCTACGATCCCCAGAGCGAGCACCTCATTTTCAAGGCTGCCACCAACAGAAGCCTCGATCAATTCGAGCATATCGCCGTCCCGATCGACAACAGTGTGGCGGGTTGGATTTTCACCAGGCACGAACCTCTTGTTGTCGCCGATGTCCTTAACGATTCCCGCTTCTTCCAGGATGTCGACATCGTGACAGATTTCCGGACACGATCCATTCTGGGTGTTCCTTTGCTCACCAAAGATAAGACCATTGGTGTGATTGAAGTGATTAATCGCTCGAAAGGCGTATTCCAACCTGACGACATCCTCCTTCTTCAATCACTCGCTGCGCAAGCGGCCATTGCGATTGAGAACAGCCGTCTCTTTCAGCAAAGCGACCTGATTTCGGAGATGGTGCACGAATTGCGTACGCCGCTGGCTTCCCTGCTCGCCGCATCTCATCTGATGCGGCGCAGCGACTTGCCCGATGAACAGCGCAACCGGATCGGCGAGACCGTCTTCTCTGAAGCTAACCGGTTAAATGAAATGACCACTGATTTCCTCGAACTTGCCCGGCTCGAATCAGGCCGCGTCCGATTCCAACCCGAACCCGTGCATCTTGAAGGGTTGATTCATGAGTGCCTGGAAATCATCCGCATGCAGGCGGAGACAAAGGGGATTCAGCTGGAGACGAGCATCGATCATTCGATTGCGCCCGTCCACGGCGACCGCAGTCAATTAAAGCGGCTTCTGCTGAACCTGCTCACCAATGCCATCAAGTACAACCGCGAGGATGGGGAAATCTCCGTCTCACTATGCGAGGTTGATGGGATGATCGAGTTGGATGTGAGCGATAGCGGAATCGGCATTCCTGATGGGGATATAAACCACATCTTCGAACGTTTCTATCGTGTGCCATCCCACGCAGGTAAAACAAGCGGGACAGGATTGGGGCTCGCCATTGCGGAGCGTATCGCCAGAGGCCACTTCGGGAAAATACGCGTAAGGAGCAAGCTGGGTGAAGGAAGCACCTTTACCCTCATCCTCCCAAGACAAACACCACAAAGCTGAACTTCATCCCCGCCGGCCGAATTGCCGCTCCAGGGAATCCACGGAAAGATGGATCATGGTAGGGCGACCATGGGGGCAGGTACGTGGGGAGTGACAAGCTTCAAGTGACCGCAGCAGTTCTTCCTGTTCCTGCATCGACAGCACCTGTCCCGCCTTCACGGCAAAGCGCTTGCAGATACGGGTAACAAGCCGTTCTTCCCGCTTTGCCTCGAGGGGTTTTGAATCGACATCCACGTCATCCAGCACAGCCCTCAGTGCCTCCTCAGGGTCGCTTCGAGCTAAGAGAACCGGAATGGCTCGGAGTTGATAGGCATTGCCCCCGAAAGGTGTAAGTTCAAAGCCTAGCTGTTGAAGAACGTTGAGGTGTTCATCCACATACGCTCGCTCTGAGGGGGTGAGTTCGACGACGCGCACCTCGAGCAGTGCCTGGGAGGCACCCTGCTCTCCGTCGCCCAGGGCTGGCAGCAGTTTCTCAAATAAGATGCGTTCATGTGCAGCGTGCTGATCCACCAGGTACAGACCGTCAGGACCTTCCGCGACGAGATATGCAGCGCCCACCTGCCCCACTGGCCTCAGAAGTGGGATATCCCCGGGAAGAGCGGGCTGTAGCGGACCATGATCGGATCCCGTTTCTGGCCGCGATGATGGCTGAAGATGTGCCCAGATGCGCTGGTCCAGCTGCGTCGAGTGCGGTGCTGGTTGCGCCCAGGGCGAGCCCAAATGGAAATCTGGTGGTTCGACCTGACCGAGAAGGGTGGAGCGGACCGAGCGCTGAACAAGCCGGAAGGCCTGCTGCGGATCCTTGAAGCGTACTTCCGCCTTGGTCGGATGCACGTTCACATCCACCGCCTCTGGCGGCAACGTCATGAAAAGCACCGCGATTGGGTAGCGACCGACCATCAGCAGGGTGTGATAAGCCTGGATAACAGCCGCTGACAGTGTGGAATCCTGGATATAGCGGCCGTTCACGAAGAGATGAATGTCACGGCGGGTGCCCCGATGGACATCGGGGGGGCTTACAAAGCCTTCCAGTTGGCAGGGTTCCGTGTCATCCGTGCGGACGTGCAGCATGCGACGCGCCCGCTCCACGCCAAAAACGGCGCCCAGCACCTCTCGTCGGTCACCGTTTCCAGATGTCGCCAGACGTTCCCTTGCTTCCATCGTGAGCTGGAAGCGGACTTGCGGATAGGCGATCGCATACTGCGTAACAAGCTGATTGATCCATCGACGCTCAGTGTTGTCTGTTTTCAGAAACTGCAGGCGGGCGGGAACATTCCAAAATAAATCTCGCACCTTTACAACCGTTCCCGGAGAAGCTGCAACTCGGTCGGCTTTCGAAACCGCTCCCCCCTCAATGATGATGCGAGCTCCAATCTCTTCATCCATGGAGCGAGACAGCAATTCCATCCTGGATACCGCCCCGATCGAGGCCAGCGCCTCTCCACGGAAACCAAGTGTTTTGATGTTGAAGAGATCTTTGGCCGTCTCCAGCTTGGAGGTTGCATAGCGTGCCACCGCGAGCTGTAGCTCGTCCGAGGGGATGCCAAACCCATCATCACTCACGGCAATTAATTTCTTCCCGGCATCTTCTATCTGGATGGTGATGCTCTGCGCGCTTGCGTCGAGGGCGTTTTCCATCAACTCCTTCACAACAGAAGCCGGGCGCTCGACAACTTCCCCGGCGGCGATCGCAGAAGCGACATCATCGGTGAGTTTACGAATAGGCACAGCCACCTCCCGGAACGTGTCGATTATAACCTTAGACAATGCTGTTGACACAAGACCCGCGCCGTGTCTATACTGCGGAACTCGGCATGGTTGTTGAAGGGACAGGTGAGTTTGTACTCCTGGTTGTTATTTGATCTGGACGAGACGCTGTATGCCGCAGGGAGCGGTCTATGGGAGGAAATCTCCATACGCATCCATTCGTATATGCTGGAGAAAGTCAAGATAGCACCGACCGATATTGATCGGCTGCGTGAAGCCTATCTGGACTCTTACGGCACCACACTTGCTGGCTTAATGGCACATCACACCATTGATCCTCACGAATATCTGGCGTACGTCCACGATGTACCGCTAGAGAACTATGTTCACACCGATCCCGAGCTGCAAGCCATGCTTTCAGCATTGCCTCACAACAAAGCCATTCTCACCAATGCTTCCGAGCAGCACGCACAGCGAGTGCTCTCCTGCCTCGGTGTTGCGCGCTTCTTTCCCTTGGTGATCGGTGTTGAGACGCTTGCCTTTGTTAACAAACCGCACCCGGATGCCTACCGTACTGCCCTCGATCTGCTGGGCAATCCCGATCCAGAAGAATGCATGCTGATTGACGACAGGATCGCAAACCTTGAGGGCGCTGCTGTGCTGGGTATGGGAACCATACTCATCGGAAAACATGCTTCAGAAACATGGATAACCGCAGCAATCCCGCGCGTTCACGATCTGCAGATGGTGCTTTCGCCTGGTTGATGTCAGCATCCAGCGTTGTTTTTCAGCTTGCTGTCATCGGATACTTATCAACCTCTTATTTTCCTCTGGTATATTTCCACATGTCGAAGAAATGAAAACGTGGAGCTTAATCATGGAATCAAAACGAAGATCAACCTTTCTTGGCATCATATTCGGCCTCATCCTTTCAGGTGGATTATTGGTGGGGGGGTTCACTGCAGGTGTTCTGGCGGGCTCTTCCCCTGCACTTCAATCCTGGATCCCGGTCGAATACACGCTGCCTGATCGCATCATCCAACAGGCCTCCCAGGCAAACGTAGACGCCTCACCTGAAGAACTCGAGGAATTGTTCCAGCCTTTCTGGGAGAGCTGGGAAATCCTGCAAGCCAACTACGTCGATCAACCGCTGGACAATGTCGAACTCATGCGCGGCGCCATCGAGGGCATGCTGGCGAGCCTCGGCGATCCGCATACGTCTTACATGAGCCCCTCCGAATACGAACAAGCCTCCATAGATCTCGACAGCTCGTACGAGGGCATCGGCGCATGGGTCGACACCGATGCCGAGTTCCTTACCATTATCGCTCCCATGGCGGGCTCGCCTGCTGAGGAGGCCGGACTGCAGCCTGGCGATGAAGTCATCGCCATCGATGGCGAAGATATGACCGGGATCGACGCCAGTATCGCCGTGCAATCTGTGCTTGGACCAGCCGGCTCAACCGTCACGCTCACCATCCGCCGCGAGGACGTCGATGAACCCTTCGATGTGGATATTGTCCGTGCGGAAATTGAGCTTCGCAGTGTCGAATACGAATTGTTGCCGGAGAACATCGCCTATATCCAGCTCGTCTCCTTCGGTGTGGAAACCTCAGCAGAGCTCCGCAGTGCACTACAGGAAATGCTTGCTGAGTCGCCCGAAGGCTTGATCCTCGATTTACGAGGCAATGGAGGCGGGTATCTCGATACGGCAATACAGGTCGCTTCTGAATTCATCCCGGATGGCCTCATCCTTACCGAACGATTCGGTGATGGACGTGAGCGCACCTTCGATGCCATTGGAAACGGCCTCGCCACGGACATCCCCATGGTTGTCCTCGTGAATGGCGGCTCCGCATCGGCATCAGAAATCGTCGCAGGCGCCATACAGGATTATGAACGTGGAACGCTCATGGGAGAAACCACGTACGGAAAGGGTTCGGTTCAGAATTGGATCCCGCTCCGAGACGAGAACGGTGCTGTCCGCGTCACTATTGCGCGCTGGTACACCCCCTCCGAACAGGTCATTAACGAAGTAGGACTTGAACCCGACATCGTGGTTGAATTCTCGACAGAGGAGTGGGAATCTGGCGTTGACAATCAACTTGAAGCTGCCATCCAGTTTCTTCTGGATGCCTAAAACCTTCATGGTGTTGTAACGTGTAGGAGGACATCATGTTTTTCTGGAACCCCTATTATTTACTCTTCATGGCGCCTGCTTTCTTGCTGGTGATGTTCGCCCAGATGTGGGTCAACAATACCTACCGGAAGTGGAGCCAGGTGCCCAACCGACTTGGATTGCGAGGTGGTGAAGCTGCACAGCGCCTGCTGCAGAACGCGGGTTTGTCCAGGGTGAAACTCGAGGCGACATCCGGTCGGCTATCGGATCACTATGACCCCCGCAGTGATGTGCTGCGCCTGTCCAATGGTGTCGCCAACGGCCAATCCGTTGCTTCCCTTGCGATCGCAGCCCACGAGATCGGGCACGCCTTGCAGGATCGCGACAACTATGGCCCGCTGCGGTTCCGCGCGGCGCTGGTCCCGGCCGTACAGATCGGATCAAACTTGGGTTGGATCCTCATCTTTGCCGGTTTACTGCTGCAGGGCTCATTTGGGTCACAGCTAGCGACCATTGGTCTGCTGACGTTCGCCATGGGAACCATGTTTGCGCTTGCGACCATACCGGTCGAGATCAACGCATCATCACGTGCGAAGGCGCTGCTCCGTTCCTCAGGTCTCATCACTACACAGCAGGAACAAGACGGCGTTGAGCGAGTCCTACGCGCAGCGGCGTTTACATATATCGCTGCGCTTGCTGCCTCCCTGCTTCAGCTTCTCTATTACGCATCGCTCGTCGCCGGTATTGGCCGGCGGCGCCGATGAACCTACTACTCCCGAGGATTGATGACCATGTATCCATCATTTGAACCAATCCCGGAGAGGAGAATCCAGCAACAACCTGCCACCCGTCGTTTCCCCTGGCTCGCCATCCTAGTCACCGCATTGGTCGCGGGTCTGCTTGGTGCGCTCATCGGTGCTCGCGTCATTTTACTCAGTCTGCCGCCGGCGACTGAACCCGTTGCGGTATCCGAGCCCACCTCCATGCCCACAGTCACGAATGTGGAAACCACGGAGATTTCAGTCGACATCAACTCTGCTGTCACAGATGCTGTCGCCGGCGCTGCGCCAGCTGTCGTAACGGTGCTCAACAACCGCGGCTCCCAGGAAACCTTCTATGGTGGGGCTGTGGACAACATCTCTTCCGGATCAGGCGTCTTCATTTCATCAGATGGTTATCTCATCACCAATCAGCATGTGGTCGAGGGGGCTCAAAGCCTTGAGGTTATCTTCTCGGACGGTGAAATCCGTGCCGCAGAACTCATCGGCGAGGATACCTACGATGATCTCGCCGTGCTGCGTGTGGAAGGCGAGATTCCCGCTTACATCCAGTGGGGCAACTCCGACACCATCAAACCTGGCGAGACCGTCATTGCGATCGGCTCACCACTGGGCGCTTTCCAGAACACCGTCACCGTCGGTGTCGTAAGTGCGACCGATCGGGCGATTAACGTAAGTGAAACATACGAACTGGAAGGACTGATTCAGACGGATGCCGCCATCAACCAGGGCAATTCCGGAGGCCCTCTCATCAACCTGAATGGTGAACTGGTCGGCATCAACACCCTCATCATTCGCGGTTCCGCGGGATCTGCTGTTGCCGAAGGCCTTGGGTTTTCCATCCCGAGCAACACGGTACGGGCCGTAAGCGAACAACTCATCCAGCAGGGCTACATTGCACGGCCTTATGTCGGCATACGTTGGGGTTGGATTTCACCAGAAATTGCAGCCCGCTACAATCTCCCTGTGGACTATGGGGTGTATGTCACAGATGTGGTGAATGGGGGACCGGCAGCAGAAGCCGGGCTGAAAGAAAACGACATCGTCATCGCCATTGAAGATCGCGCACTGGATCAGGACAACCCCTTTACCAACCTGCTCTTCGACTATGCCCCCGGTGAAGAAATTGAATTGACCATCTATCGAGAAGGGGAAACCATCTCCCTCCCGCTGATCTTGGGTGAAATATCTCGCTGAGCAGGGTGGAAAACCTTGAAAGGTTGCAGGAACAAGGCCGGTGCGTGGCACCGGCCTCTGCTTTGACACAACCTTTTCCGGGTGCTACAATCAGCTATTCCATCCCCTGGCAAAGATGCCCAATGTAGTCGCCCTTCTTCGAGGAGGCTATCGTGATTAACAGAAACTGCCGGCTTATCTATCCCCCATCACTCCTCCGTGAACCGATTATCAGTCAACTCATCCAACGCTTTGAGCTGACAGCCAATATCCTCCAGGCTCACATTTCCCTCGACGAAGGTTGGCTGGAAATCGAGCTCATCGGTGAGCCGCACACGATCAAGAGCGCTTTGATGTGGCTAGAAGATTCCGGCATTGAGGTCGTTGACCTTGACTGATGCACGGCTGTCGTTTGATCAGGAAGACATCCACAACGCCCTCGAAAACATCTCCGCGTCGCTCGAAGCAGGCAATCTACAGCAAGCGTTGACGACGCTCCTCGAGCTTCACCCCGCCGATCGCGCTGACACTTTTACCGACCTCAACAGCACTAAGCAGAAACAACTGCTGCGCTCCCTGGACATCCCCGCAACCGCTGACCTCCTGGAAGAACTCGAAGACCAGGAGGCTAGCAAGATTGCAGCCACACTCACTGGGGAACGCCTGGCTGAGGTTCTCGATGAGATGGAACCTGATGAAGCCGCCGACATTCTAGGCGATCTTCCCCGGAGCCAGGCCTTGCAGGCGCTGCAGGAAATGGAAGAAGCCGAGGACGTTATCCCCCTGTTGCACTATGGAGATGAGACCGCTGGCGGGTTGATGACGACATCCTTTATTGCGCTGAAACCCGAGCAGACGACCACGGAAGCCATCGACTACCTGAGAGCTATCGCCCCCGACGAGGAGACCCCATACTACCTTTATGTGACCAATGATGAACGACATCTCCTGGGCATCGTCAGTCTGCGCAATCTGGTGGTTTCGCAGCCAGATGTACGTGTGGAAGCCCTCATGGACACCAATACGTATTACACGACCACACTGACTGACCAGGAAGATGCAGCTCGGCTGATGGTCCGCTACGATCTTGCCGCGCTCCCAGTGATCGATGAGTCGGGAACGCTTTCAGGCGTCATCACGTACGACGATCTTATGGATGTCCTGGAGGACGAAGCCACCGAGGACATATACCGACTTTCCAATGTCGCTGATGCCGACTTGACGATTGAAAGCCCCATTAGCCTCTCCATCCGTCGTCGGCTGCCCTGGCTCTACCTCAATGCCCTCACGGCTTTTCTCGCTTCCTGGGTTATCAGCCGTTTCGAAGGCATCATTGCACAGGTGGCAGTCCTGGCGGCGTTTCAATCCGTCGTCGCTGGCTTAGGCGGAAACACGGCTACGCAGAGCCTCGCCATCATTGTCCGCGCCATCGCACTTGGTGAAGTCGACGACAATCGGAATGTCCATACCGTCCTCAAGGAGGCGCTCACCGGCTTGCTGCAGGGACTCGCCGTTGGCTTTGCTGCCGGCCTGGGAGTCTTTCTGTGGCAGGGAAACATCTACATGGGGCTTATCCTGATGTTCTCCCTGATTGGCAACATGCTTCTGGCGGGTCTGGCAGGTGCTCTGATCCCGTTGGGATTACACGCACTCGACCTTGACCCCGCGCTGGCCTCCTCGGTGCTCGTTACCGCCATCACCGACATTGTCGGCTTTGCCCTCTTCCTCGGACTTGCTGCAGCCTTCCTGCCCTACCTCATCTAACCACGGCGAAAAGGATCTCCGTTGACCAAACGAGTGATTTTCAATGCAGACGATAACGGACGTACGCCCAGCGTTGCTCAGGGTATCCTGGAAGCGCACCTGAACGGAGCCGTTACATCGTCGACCATGATGATGAATATGCCCTTCGCCCGCGAGGCAATCCGTCTGGCGAAGGAGAAGTCCGACTGCTTCAGCCTTGGCGTTCACCTCAATCTCACCCTCGGAAAACCGCTCTGTGATCCAGTGAATATCGCGTCGATTGTGGATCAATCAGGCTCCTTCTTCACCCGAGCGGAGCTCTTGCAGCGTGTCCCTTCCATCGAACCCGAGCATGTTCGCAGAGAATGGACCGCACAGGTAGATGCCTTCCTCGAGAGTGGCTACTCACCCGACCACATCGACAGTCATCATCACATCGCAGGTTTCGACGAGACCTGGCTGGAAACCTATCTAGAGCTTGCCAGGACGTATGACCTCGCTTTGCGACCTTTCCTTCCAGACGATTTCTCCAACAAAGATCTCGAGAGAAATTTCCCAAAGAAGATGCACCACTTTCTGTGTGAATGCGCTCGCCAAGCAGTCCAAACATCAGAGCTGAACTCCCCGGACATCCTTCTGAGCGGGTTCTTCGGATCCAACGCCTCCCTGGATCACCTTCTCTCCATGCTCTCCGGATTATGCGATGGTGTCACAGAAATCATCTGTCATCCCGGTTACAGCGATGCCGCCCTCGCTCGCACCAGTGACTACACACACGGCAGGGAGCACGAACTCCGGCTGCTCAGCGACCCTTCCCTTCTAAAGTGGATCCGAGCGCACGACGTTGAACTGTGCTCATACCGGAGCGCATGGTGACGCCTGCGTCGCTCCTTCTGCGCTGCTTGGGACGTCTCGTACCTTTGCTATACACACACTTTGCGTGGGCTTACGACATGGTGGCATGGCTGGTATCCCGCGGTCGCTGGACGACCTGGCAATACGCCGCGTATCCCCTCCTCCCGGATGGGTTTCTGTTGGACATCGGAAGCGGACCGGGTCACGGCCTCGCACACTTGCTGGAAGATGGCCGCCATGTTCTGGGTTTGGAACGATCCCCGCAGATGCTGCACCGGGCGAGACGCAGGCTCCGAAGAAAACACCTTCCTGCTGCGCTGCTTCGGTGCAGCGTGGATGCCATTCCCCTGCAGGGGAACTGTGTTGACGGTGTGCTATCGTGCTTCCCGACCGATTACATTCTTGAACCTGGAACGTTGAACGAACTGCATCGCGTTCTCAAGCGGAATGGCCTCGTTGTCATCATCCCCTACGCACAACCGGATCCCTCGACGCTGTGGGGGCGCGCGGCCGGTTGGCTGCTTCAAGCACCGCAACCCAATGAGACGATGTCCACGATGATGAAGAAACGCTTTGCCGAAAGCGGCTTCAACACCGAAGTCCAGCTGGTCGAACAGTCGGGGGATATGGTATATACAATCAAGCTCGAGAAAATGGCAGCGGTGGAAGGAAGCCGTCTTCCACACAGGTGAAAGCAGGTAACATGTGAAAGCCATCCAACTTGGTGATCTGGCCCTCTTTCAAAGCTCGGATCATAAAACATACCTACAGCCTCTGGTCGCTGGCGAATCTTTGCAGACGCACCGGGGCATCGTTGCATACGATGACCTTGTCGGTATCCCCTGGGGTTCGAAAATTCGAAGCCATATGGGCACGACATTTACGGTCAACAAGCCCACCATCCGGGATGTGCTGCTGCAAATTCGGCGCAGTTCGCAGATCATCTACCCTAAAGACCTGGGGTACATTCTCCTACGGCTCAATGCGGGGCCAGGGAAGACCATCGCAGAAGCCGGTACCGGTTCAGGCGCACTGACGATGGCCTTGGCATGGGCTGTTGGATCCGCAGGCAAGGTGATCTCCTACGACCGGCGGGAGGATATGCAGACCCTTGCCCGGCGCAACCTGGAAAAGATCGGCATGGCGGACCGGGTGGAGTTTCGACAGAAAGACCTGGGAGAGGGGCTGGGAAAGGATCCCCTGGACGCTTTCTTCCTGGACGTACCAAACGCCCATCATTACATCACGAAGATACGCCCCATGCTGCCATCCGGCATCCCGTTCGGGGCAATTCTTCCGACCACAAACCAGGTCAGTGCCCTTATCCAGGTGTTGCAAGCCGAGAATTTCACCAACATCGATGTATGTGAAATCATGCTGCGCTTTTATAAGACCAATCCAGCCCGTATCCGGCCGATGGATCGTATGGTCGCGCACACAGGGTACCTTCTTTTTGCCGCCCCGATGCCTTTGGAGAACAGCGAAGCTGATAACCTGGATTTGACCTGATTTTCATATCGGATTAACACGCGTTTGATACACTTCCATCAACCGCCACAGGAGTTAACAATGCGCAGACCCTTCCGCCGCCCTCGCCGCCCCGGAGGCCCATTTCCGGCAGCGCGCCGTCCTGCTGCACGCGCGGCGATGATCCGCCTTCAGCAAGCGAATCAACTCATGGCCCGCGGCGAATACCAGCATGCCGCCAACCTCTTCGCGGAACTCGCTGATGGAGCTGAACGAAGGAGTATTCCCCGCGCAGCCCAACTCCACCTTCAGGCAGCACGCGCGCTTCTCCAGGCAGGTGATAAGACCGCTGCCGTGAAGCGCATCAAGCACAGTGTCGATCTTTTTGAAAAGACCGGCCAACAAGACAAGCTTGCTCGTCTCGCCCCCCGCATCCTCCATGAGCTCCGCGAACACGGTCTGGAAGAGGATGCCGTTTCTCTGGAAGTGCGTCTCGCCGACCTTCCCCGCTCTTCCGACACAGGCGATCATGGTCGAGCCGGAGGTTCTCTACCTTCGAAGTGCGATAGCTGTGGTGGCAGCGTCCGTTCAGATGAGGTCGAATGGGTTGATGCCCACAGCGCCGTCTGCCCTTATTGCGGGAGTGTACTTCAGCGTGAGTGACTATCTATACAAAGATGCTGGCATTCTCCCGGCCCAACTAAAAAACCTGCTGCTGCAATCGCCCGAAAAACCCGCCCGTAGTCCATACTACCCATCAGCCGTGCTGCTGCCACTGCTGTACGAGCATGGTCAGTGGAAGCTTCTCTTCACCCGGCGTACCCATAACCTCAATCATCACCGCGGCCAGGTCTCCTTTCCGGGAGGGGGAATCGAGCCAGGCGAGAGTTCCCTCCAGGCAGCCCTGCGCGAAGTCAACGAGGAAATCGGCGTCAACCCCGGCGACATCACCATCCTCGGCCGTTTACCCATCCTGGAAACAGTCACGAACTTCCACATCACCCCCCATGTGGGGCTGCTCCACTGGCCACTTAAACTCACACTGAACCCGGCCGAAGTAGACCGTGCCTTTTGTGTGCCCCTGGCATGGTTGGCCCAACCGGGAAACGCGCGTATGGAACACTACCAAGGCCCCTCGCCGCACCCCCCTCGACTTCTCCCTTTCTTCAAACCCTATGAGGGCGAAATCATCTGGGGCGCAACCGGCATGCTCGTGCAGCGATTTTTCGCCATGCTGAAGCAAAACAAAACGGGCGGAGCCTGAGCTCCGCCCGCAGCGTAGTTCTTTAGCGGGGTTATTCTTCGATTTCTTCTTCCTCGACCTTGCCCTTCTCGATAACCTCTGGCTCGGCGGTTCCAAGGACTTCCAATTCTTCCAGTTCCTCTTCCGGCTCTTCCTCAACCTGGGCATAAATGACACGGGCGATGAGTTCATCCGGATCGCTGAGGATGGTCACACCCTCTCCCAGGTCCAGTTCATGGACGTTGATGCTGTCCTCGATCTCTTCCAGAACACTGATGTCAACTTCCACCTTCTCCGGGAGATCACCAGGAAGCGCTTCAATCTCGATTTCATTCAGGCCGGACACAAGCAATCCGCCCAGTTTGGTGACGGCGGGAGAATCGCCGACAAGGTCCACACGGACCACAGCCGTAATAAGCTCATCCATGGCAACCTTGAGGAAATCGACATGCGTGAGGTTACGCATGATGACATCACGTTGTGTATCCCTCACAAGCACGGAATGCGTTTCCTTGTTGACCTTAAGATTGAGGATGGTCGTGCCACCTGCTTCTTCAAGGATTTTCGAGGTTTCAAGCGCGTTCAGCGAAAGCGGAATGGGATCCATACCTTGCCCATATACCACAGCAGGAAGGATGCCCTCCCGCCGAAGCGCTTTTACCTTACGTCCTGTGACGGTTCGAACCTCTGCCTGTAGTTCAATTGTAGCCATTCTTTATCCTCCTGAGCGCCTCTCACCGCGTATCGGTTACCCTCGCTCGTTGGAACCATCGCCTGGGGCGATGGATACATCGCTTAAGCTCGGCGGGTCAGCAGGCTGCCCGCAAATAAAACCAAACCTACCGCCACGCCGGCAGCTATACCAGCCAGAGCGGCGCCGCGAGTGTCGAGAACCGTCTCCACATTGCCGTGTACTTCCCTGCTGAGCAGGATCACAGAGGAATTCCGATCAGCCTGAATCCGGTCTGCGACAATGAGACCTGCTCGAACGTCGTTCAGATAGACATCATCACCAATGACTGTGCCCAGCGTCGAGGATTCTGCACTTACCACTGTACTTCGAGATGCGAGCGAAACCGCATCCCTGAGAATAAGCGTGTCCGCCTGAACCGACCCGGCAGCACCTTGTGCGATGGAGACGTCATCAGCGACGATATGATAGGCACCGCCCTGAGAAATTGTCACATTTTCGGCTTCGACAACATCGATCGCTCCAGCGCGTAGATCAATCCGATCGGCCTGGAGTTCAGGATTCTGCTCTGCGGCTTGCTTAGACATGGTTCTCCTCGCTTGCGTAAAAAGGGGGCTTCGCCCTGGCATGCCGGCGAGCCCCACCGAAGCAAAAAGGATTGTACCGAGGCTTTCCTCTCCCGTCAACCACCACCATTCCTATGCCGTAGCTTGGATGACCTTCACCGAACGTGTTAAACTATACTGTTGGATCCGGGGAGGCTCAACGTGATACAAAGGCTACTCTCAGCTGCCTGCTGCTTGTGCGCTGCGCTCTTGTTGCTCGTTTCAACAGCCTCGGCTCAATCATCTCGTGCCGCTCAGATTGATTCACCAGCGCCAGCGGATCGGCTCTCGGGCATGGTGACCATCGCCGGCTCCGCGACAGATCCTGCCTTTGTCGCATACGAACTCTCCTTCTCGCTCGACCCTGACGAAACTGAAACCTGGTTTCCCATCGGGGAACGCATGACTACAAGCGTGAGAGACGACAATCTCGGCATATGGGATACAACCCTCGTGAGCGATGGCAATTACCAGCTCCGACTGCAGGTCTTTCTCGAGGATGGAACTGTGCTGGAAGCCATCGTTGACAGGCTCCAGGTTCAAAATGACACGACACCCATACCATCAATCGTCGTTGGGACACAACCGGCTCCAACGAGTTCAACGCCAACTCCGCCGGCATCCGTTGCGGATCCCGTCCCGACAGGAACACCCCTGCCACTGGAGTTTCAAGAGGAGCAAGCGCCACCGGCACCGGGTTCGCGCGTAGGACGGGCACTAGGGCTGGGCGCGCTCGCCGGAGGTGCAGCGCTGATCCTGACGGGTTTGTTCCTTGCAGCGAGGCGTGACATCCGGAAGAGGCAGGAACAGCGTAAGATGAGGAACCTTTTGCGCCGTTCCGAAGAGCAGATGAAAGAGTGAGGAAAAGATATCGTTCGATGTTCATTAAACGCCCTACCTATCTCGTTGCCGGCTTGGGGAATCCGGGAAGGCACTACCGGAACAACCGCCACAATATCGGATTTCAGATTGTTGACGCGTTTGCGGAACGGCACCGTCAACCCTTGTCGCGTGTAAAGAATCAGGCATTGATGACCGATTTCAGGCATCCCGCAGGGAAGGTCATCCTCCTGAAACCACAGACTATGATGAACAAATCCGGACTTGCCGTCGCCTCGCTGGTGCGCTACTACCGCGTTCCATTGGAGCAGGTGCTTGTGATCTTTGACGATCTCGACCTTCCCACGGGCAAGCTGCGCATGCGGCCCCATGGAGGCTCCGGCGGACACCGTGGCATGCGTTCCATCATCACTCAGCTCGGATCGGAGGCGTTTCCCCGACTGCGCGTGGGGATCGGTCGCCCCCCTGGCGTGATGGATCCCGCCGATTATGTACTCCAGGACTTTTCCGACGCGGAAAAGGAATTAATGGATGTCACCATCCAGGAAGCGCTGGACGTCATCGAGCGTTTTCTGCAGGATGGCGTTGACCTGGCCATGAACCTGAGCAACAGCGGTGAGTCTGAATGAATTTGAACCCGCTGCTTTCCCAGATAAAGACGCTTCCAGCCTACCGGGAACTGCTGGACGGGTATGCAAAGGGTTGGCAGGCTCAACCCGCACTTGGTTTACAACGTTCCACCCGCCCCCTTCTCGCCGCCGCACTGGCCTCCGATCTGCAGCAGCCCGTGCTCTACCTTGTGCCACGCGTCGATCGCGTCCTTACCCTGGCGGAAGAGTTCAGCGCCTGGGCGCCCCACGTTCGTGTCCTCACCTTCCCTGAACCAAACCCGCTCTTCTATGAAATAGCGCCCTGGAACGCAGCGACCATTCGCCGTCGTGTCCAGGTTCTCGCCACACTTACCCTGGCGCGGCAGCCAGGCAGCGTACAGCCGAAAAAGACAGAACCGGTTCTCATCCTGAGCAGCGCCAAAGCCCTCCTGACGCGTTCTCTCCCATTGCGCACCTTCATCCGCAACTCGCGCTGGCTGCAAACCGGTCGCACATACGACCAGATGAAGCTCGTGCAGCAGCTGATGGATATTGGTTATACGCACGAAAGCATCGTTGTCGCACCCGGTCAATTCAGCCGCCGGGGTGGCATCGTTGACATGTGGCCGCCCGCAGAACCACTCCCCATCCGCATCGAGTACTTTGGCGATGAGATTGAGTCCCTTCGCTCCTTCCAGCCGGCAACGCAACGCTCCGAGCATGTGATGGACCACGTTCGCCTCACACCGGCGCGTGAAGCCCTTCCCGCACTAATCAAATCCGCATGGGAAGCAGACATCCTCAACGCCTTCGAGGAACCTCCTGATTCCATCACCCCTTTCCTGGAACAGTGTCTGCCTCGCCTCGCTTCGCAAACCTCTGGCCTGCTCTCTTACCTTCCCTCCTCCTCTGCCATCCTGGTGGAGGACCAGGCCGCATTGGAGGATGCCATCCTCGGCCTTGAGGAACAGGCGGTCACCCTTCGTCAGCAGCTGGAGGAAGAACAGCGTTTTCAGGCGGATCCCTCGCTGCCCTACCTCACCCTGGAAGAAGTGCGAGCACAATTGGATGAGCAGCGGACCCTGGATCTGGGCATCTTTTCCAACACCCTGTATTCCCCCATTGCGATTGCGGACCATTTCCAACCGGGACCCCGCTACGGAGGTCAGCTTCGCAAAGCCATGGAAGACATCCTCGAGAAACACGTGGCTGGCGACACCGTGATCCTGGTTTCCAGGCAGTCTCAGCGGCTTTCCGAGCTCTGGTGTGAACTCGGCGAATCTTCACCCGCCAGTGATGGTTTAGCTGACCCGCTCCTTCCCGGTTCCATTCACTTTATTCAAGGCGCCATGACTGAAGGCTGGACGCTGAGCAGAAAAGGGAAACCACGCCTGCATCTGCTCACAGACACAGAACTGTTCGGTTGGTCTCGGCCCAAACCCCGTCGTCGTCCTACCCGCGTCACAGCAGCTCCAGAATCGCTGTACGCCGATCTAAACCCGGGCGATCTGGTCGTGCACATCGATTATGGGATTGGGCGCTTTGCCGGCCTGGTGGCGCGCACCCTTGACGACATCCAGCGCGAATTCCTGCTTATCGAGTTCCAGGGCGGGGACGAACTGTTCGTCCCCATCCATCAGGCGGATCGTATCTCGCGTTACATCGGCACCGCCCGCAAACCACCGACGCTTTCAAAACTCGGTACACAGGAATGGATCCGCAGTCGGCGCAAGGCGGAGAAAGCGACGGAGGAAGTCGCCCGTGACCTCCTCGAGTTGTATGCGCTACGGCAAACCATCGAAGGATTCAGTTACGCGGCGGATACCCAATGGCAGCAGGAACTGGAGGCGTCTTTTCCGTTTCACGAAACCGAGGATCAAATCCAGGCATTGCAGGATGTCAAGAAGGACTTGGAAAGCTCCCGGCCAATGGATCGCCTCATCTGTGGGGATGTCGGATATGGAAAGACCGAGGTTGCCTTGCGCGCGGCCTTCAAGGCTGTCATGAACGGGAAACAGGTGGCGTTCCTCGTGCCAACCACCGTCCTCGCCCAGCAGCATTACCAGACCTTCCTGCGCCGCCTGGCGGCCTTTCCAGTTCAAATGGAAATGCTGTCCCGCTTCCGGTCACAGGCTGAAGTCCGCCGCATTCTGCAGCGCCTCGCTGACGGGGATGTGGACATCGTCATCGGAACCCATCGCCTGCTGCAGAAGGATGTTCTTTTCAAAGATCTGGGCTTGCTCATCGTCGACGAGGAACAACGCTTCGGGGTAACGCACAAGGAATTTCTAAAGCAGATGCGAACCGAAGTGGACGTCCTCACCCTGACGGCCACGCCGATCCCGCGAACTCTCTACCTGGCGCTCACCGGCGCCCGCGATATTTCCACCATCGACACACCGCCTGAAGAACGCCTCCCGGTCATCACGCATGCTGGCACCTACAACCCCAGACTGGTACGTCAGGCCATTCTGCGGGAGCTGGAGCGTGGGGGACAGGTGTATTTTGTACACAATCGAGTGCAGACCATCACAGGTGTCCACAAGCAGCTTGAGGTGCTAGTCCCCGAGGCGACCTTCGCCATCGCACACGGCCAGATGCGCGAAGACCGACTGGCCCAGACCATGGACCGCTTCCACGCCGGCGAAATCGATGTGATGGTGAGCACCTCCATCATCGAATCCGGCCTGGATATCCCCAACGCCAATACCCTCATCATCGACCGTGCCGATATGTTCGGCCTCAGCCAGTTGTATCAGCTGCGGGGTCGGGTTGGGCGTGGCGCTCAACAGGCCTACGCCTATTTCTTCCTGCATCCTCGTTTTCGTGCGACGGAAGAGGCCCGTCGTCGTCTAGAAATCCTCGCCGAAAACACGCGACTCGGCAGCGGCTTCACCATCGCCATGCATGACCTTGAGATGCGTGGCGCCGGCGACATCCTCGGCGTGCGCCAGCATGGCCATATCACGGCAATTGGATTCCACCTCTACACCAGGCTATTAACCCAGGCCATCACCCGCATGAAGCACAATTACCAGCTCCCGACGAGCTCGATTGACGACCTTCCACAATCCATCCAGGCGCTTCCTGTCAGCCTCGACATCCCGCTGAACAGCGCCATCCCGCCAAGCTACGTTCCCGACCAGGTGCTGCGCCTCAAGCTCTATCGACGGCTCGCGGATCAGCGTTCTCTGGCCGAATTAAAGGATGTCGCCGATGAAATGCATGATCGCTTCGGCCCCCTGCCCGACGAAACCCGCAATCTCATCTTCCAGATGCGCATGAAGCTGCATGCAGCTAAGGCGGGAATCTCCTCCATCAACAATGAGAACGGTCAATTTCTGCTACAGATGAACCATCCTCCTGCTACCCTGCCGCGGGAAAAGCTCTCCGGATCGCTGCGGCAAAGCAAGCGCGGGCTCTGGTACCGTCCCTCCTCGGACCTGCCCTGGGCAGACCAACTTGAAACCCTCTTGCTGTTGCTGGGAAAGGAAAAACCCGCTCGAGATGTTTAGCGGGTTGTGAACGCGTCAACGTGGAACTTACGGCTTATTCCGCCCTGTACTGGACGATAAAGGATACATAGGGAACTCCCCCATCGTACTCAACACCCACAACCCAGGTGCGCCAGTTAAAGGGGTTATCCCCCTCCCGTGCCGCACGCAGAATACTGTAAACGTTAATGTTGTCGTATTCCCCGGGCCAAACCTCAACGCCGCCATCCCCGAGAAGAATGGCATTGCACGTCAATGCCACATCTGCGCCAAACACATCCTGTAGCAGCGGCGCGACGCTTTCGGTGAAGGTACCCTCGATGGGAAAAGCGGTGACTGGCGTTCCACCCCAGTTTCGCACATCCCGGCTTCCGAACAATCCGGCGACTTCCTCCCGGGAAAAGCGCACCTCAGGGTTCCATGCATCAATGCGGATTACAAGTCCGCGTTTCGGATGCACTAACTGCTGCAGCGCCATGCCATCGGAAACCTGAACAGCCTCCATGAAGGCGTTGAGCAGCCCAGGGATGCGAGAATCAGCACAGAACAAGTCGGGCGGAACATATTCGGTCAGATTAAGGAAATTGACCCACCCCGAAACGCCTTCCGGAGTCTCCACTTCCACCCAGCGTGAACTACCCAACGTTGTTTGGTTCGATGTAAGCCGCAGGTCGCGTGCATCATGCGAAACCCGGGCGACAACCTCTCCGCTGATGCCGGCGGGTTGGTGAATCTGCAATTCCTCACCTTCCGGGACAAGCACCACAGCATACTCCCCGGCCTGCATGGCGGCAGCCGTGGCCATATTGGCGAGCTCTGTTGCGGCAACCGATGTTCCTGAATACCCGGGGACGTCCATCGGCACAGCTGTACGGGTACAGCCGGTTAGGCTAACGAGCGTAAACAGCGCTGTCAACCAGAGAACCCAGCGTGCGCTCTCGTGCAGGGCCCTTGCTATGCCTCGCTCCAGCGGATGCAGCGTGTGTTGTGGCTCAACCTTGCGACTCGGCATCATAGCTGGATTATCCCCGCGACCCGTTCTTTTTCATAGCGAGCACAAGGACCTCATCCATATGGGACACAAGATGGATTCGCAGCCTGCGTTTGACAGATGCCGGTATGTCCACCAAATCTTTCTTATTCTTTTGAGGAAGGATGACCTCCGATAGACATAGACGATGCGCTGCGAGCACCTTCTCACGCACCCCTCCCACGGGCAAAACAAGACCGCGTAAGGTGATTTCTCCGGTCATCGCGATCTCCTTGCTGACGGCGTTTCCTGTGAGCGCAGACACCAGAGCGACAGCCATCGTAATCCCGGCGCTTGGTCCATCCTTGGGGATAGCCCCTTCCGGCACATGGATGTGAAGATCCTTCTTCTCAAAATCGGTAGGGTTGATATGCAGCTTTTTTGCCCTGGAGCGGATATAGGTGAGCGCTGCTTGCGCAGACTCCTGCATCACCTCCCCCATTTGCCCTGTAAGTTCCAGATTGCCTTTCCCCTCGACAGCAAGAGCTTCGACCAGCAGCATCTCGCCGCCGCTCTCTGTCCAGGCCAACCCGATCGCGGCGCCCTGCATGTCTGCTGCCTCAGGCTCTCGCGGGGTGATCTCTGGAGGACCCAGCAACCGGGGCAGGCTGCGGCTCGTCACACGCTTTAACTGATCCTTCTGCTGCACTTTTCGGCGTGCGATTTTACGGCACACCGTGCCAATCACCCTTTCCAGATTCCTGACACCGGCTTCCCATGTGTATTCTCTCACCATAGCCTGAAGCGCATCACGGGTGAGCATGAACTCACCGGAGCTGAGCCCATTTTCCTCCATCTGCTTGGGGATGAGATACTTACGGGCGATGAGGATTTTCTCTTCCTCCACGTAGCCGGGGAAATCAATCACCTCAAGACGATCCTCCAACGCCGGAGGGATGGGTTCCAATGTATTCGCAGTCGTGATGAACATCACATGTGAGAGATCATAGGGCACTTCCAGGTAATGATCCGAGAATGCATGGTTCTGTTCGGGATCGAGAACTTCCAGAAGAGCCGAAGAGGGATCTCCCCGGAAATCCTGTCCCAGCTTATCAATCTCGTCCAGCATAAAAAGCGGATTCTGCGTACCCACGCGGCGCATGGCTTGCAGGATGCGACCGGGCATGGCGCCGACATACGTCCTGCGATGCCCGCGGATTTCAGCTTCGTCACGAATTCCGCCCAGTGAAATACGGATGAACTTCCGCTCCAGCGCATCTGCAATGGACTGACCGAGAGATGTTTTTCCCGTACCGGGAGGTCCCACGAAACAGAGAATGGGCTGTCGGCGCACACGCGGCGCAAGCCTTTGCACAGCGATGTATTCCAGGATGCGATCCTTGGCTTTCGATAAACCATGATGCCGTTGTTCAAGGATCTGCTCTGCGTGAGCAAGGTCCAGATTATCGACGGTCTGCTCCGTCCAGGGCAGTTCCGTAAGCCATTCTAGATACGTGCGCAGGATCCCGGCTTCCGGAGACAGAGGCTGTAGTCGCTTCAGGCGCTCAATTTCCTGCAGGGCCCGTTTTTCAGTCTCTTCCGGAAAGGGAAGATGGGTTACACGCGTGCGAAGTTCTTCCAGCTCCGCTACCCATGGCATGGATTCGCCCAGCTCATCCTCGATGGCTTGCAGTCGTTCACGCAGGTAGACCTCGCGCTGGGATTGATCAAGCCCCATCTGGACGCGTTGCTGGATTTCATCCTCAAGGTTCAGCAGGTTCAGCTCCGCAGCCAGATCAGCGCTGATACCCTCCAGGCGGGCAACTGGATTCACCATCTCCAGGTAGGTCTGGCGTTTTTCAAGCGAAAGCTGGAGGGAACTAGCTAGCAAATCAGCCAACCAACCAGGTGCATCGATATTCAATGCATAGACATACGCTTCTTCGGGCAGGCCAGGGTTGAGCTGGACACATTGCTCAAACAGGTCCAGCGCGGTGCGCATTAATGCCTCAGCGCTCGTTGAGGAAACCTCCTCTTCACCGAGGGGTCGTGCCTTCACCCGGAACCACCCATTATCAGAAAAGATGTCGAGGATCTGCACGCGACGCCTGCCCTGAGCAAGGACGGTCATGATGCCATCGTTGGTGTAGACCATCTTTCCAACTGCAGCCTCGGTTCCGATCGAGAAGAGTGTATCCATCCCAGGTTCACCCAACTCATCGCCGCGCTGGGCGACGGCAATCATCGTCTCGCCAGCCCCTGCAGCGACGTCCAGGGCGCGGGCGACGCGACTGTCGTCGAGCAGGAGCGGGGTAAGCATATGTGGGAAAAGAACCATGCCGTTCAATGGGAGGAGCAGGCCCTCGATGAGACCGGTCTCGTCCTCACTTGCGTTCTCGACGACCTGCAGTTCAGCAAGCCTACGGGTCATAACGCCACCAAAATCCGCCGGAAACTGCGGCCACATCAAATTCATGACCGGCTCTCATGTTCCTGCTGGAGCTTTTGCCAGCGATCGAGGATCTCTCCAACCACGAAGAGACTTCCTGCAGCAAGGATGACTTCGCCGGGTGCGGCACGTGAATATGCGGTGATGAAAGCGTCCCCGACAGGTTGAATACACTCTGTTTGCAAGCCATAGCCTCTGGCGATACGATCCAGCTCAGCAGGATCCGTTGCGCGCGGATGCGCAGCCTGCGTAACCACAATCCTGGAAAGGCGAGGCGAGAGTTCCGCGAGCATGCCCTTGATGTCCTTGTCCGCTGATGCGCCAAAGATCATGGTCACCGGTTGTCCCGGGAAATAGTCGTCCAGGGCAATGCGCAGCTTCAGTGCTGAATCGCGGTTATGCGCGCTGTCAAGCACCACAATGGGGTCACGCGAGAGAATCTGGAAACGGCCGTTCCAGCGCACCTGACGAAAACCTTGCTCGATCGCTGCCTGGGGTATGGTGTAGCCCGCCTCGATCAGTTCCTGTAAGACGGCATAGGCGACGGCGCCGTTGACAACTTGATGGAAACCAAGCAAGGGAATCCGAAAGCGTGCCGGCGCCCACTCCTCCGCCCCGGCGCTCTCCACATACCGATCCATCATATCCTGTTCCGAGCTGGACCAGAACTGCACTACCTGGCCTTCTAGGCTGTGGCTTCCGGCTGCATAATGTACGTCCTTCCCCACCTGGATTACGGGGGCATGGCGCTCTTGCGCCAGGCGCAGCAGAACCTGCTCAGCTTCATACTGCTGGGGTGCAATCACCACTGGAACACCTGGTTTAATAATGCCGCCCTTTTCATACGCAATGTCGGAAAGGCTGTCCCCGAGCAAATGCATATGGTCATAGGACAGCGAGGTGATGACAGCCACGTCGGGCATAATCACGTTGGTCGCATCCAACCTGCCGCCGAGTCCAACCTCGACAACGGCAAACTCAACGCCAACCTTTTGAAAATGCTGGAAAGCGATGGCTGTCATGATTTCGTAGACCGTGAGGCCGCCAACAGCTTCTACGGCCGGTCTGACCTCATTAACCAATGTAACCAGGTCTTGCGGCGCAATCTCCTCGCCATCGACCACGATGCGTTCGGTGAAGCGCTGCAGATGAGGGGAGGTATACAGCCCTGTGGTGAAGCCCGCAGCCTTGAGACTGCTGGCAAGCAATGCCGACACCGACCCCTTCCCCTTGGTGCCGGCGATGTGCAGGGAAGCAAATTCATGCTGCGGATTGTCCAGGCCGCCAAGCAATGCCCGCACCCTCCCCAAATCAAGCACGTCGGGCGAATAGCGGTAGCTGCGTGCGGTGCTGTAATCTACAAAGCTGTAGAGAAATGCCAGTGCGTCTTCGTACGTGTGAATCGTCATCAAGCGTTCATTGTAATTCCCGCCTATCAAACGCACAAGCTGATGAGCGCTTGCATGCAATACAAAATCGCGCTACACTCATAACTAACTGGATGCTGTGAAAGGAGGGCTCTGCACGGATATCCGCACGCGTAGAACGACGGCACGAATTCGACAAATACCACTAACCACACGTTTACCGAGGAGGAAGGAAGAACAATGCGTAAGAACCGCTTGTTCCTGATTCTGAGTCTGCTGGCCATCGCAGCCATGGTGCTGGGTGCCTGCACGACTGCCGAAGAACCGGTCGTTGAAGAACCGGTCGTTGAAGAACCCGAACCGATGGAAGAGCCGGAAGAGGTTGAAGAGCCGGAACCGGAAGAAGCCGCGCTGGGCACGGAAGAAAACCCGATTGTCTGGGCTGTGGTCCCCTCCGGTGAGACCGAACGCGTCGTCGCTGGTTTTGAAGAAGTCGCCGCGTTGATCTTCGAAGAGACCGGCCTGGTGAT